>Ga0163144_10017647_pt1 | contig 14527 bp, 16 predicted proteins | sample OliLak19BULKMAT1_FD_123175 | JGI IMG/M metagenome (GOLD analysis project Ga0163144, IMG submission 123175) | Freshwater microbial mat bacterial communities from Lake Vanda, McMurdo Dry Valleys, Antarctica - Oligotrophic Lake LV.19.BULKMAT1 | ecosystem: Environmental > Aquatic > Freshwater >... | reverse complement strand
TTGTTTTAATTTCAAATATTGCTTTAGCTCAAGATCAAACAGGATTATCTGTAGATATTAATAAAAAAAATGTTGCTGTTTTATTTACTATGACAAATGAAAGTGGAAGATTGAACAATTTGAGGTTAATGGAAAGTGTATTTGAAGATAAAACTTTAGGATTTTCCTTTGAAACGCATCACAATGTATCTTCTCCTTTTATTTACAAAAAACTAGAAGAATTAACTGTAAATTTAGAAGAAGGTGCTAGTTTGCTTATTTATTTAAATAGTCATGGAGGTGGAAGTGGAGATAGATTTGCCATGACAGCTCAGGGAGGAAGTTTCAAGTTTTCTAAGGCTATACAAGCTATGGGGAAGGCTGGAAGGCCAATTAGGAGATTAATTATACTTGTAGATACATGTCATGCGGAAGGAAGTATTCAAGAAAGCACAGGAGATGACGGGCAGCTTCTTAAAAATCTCAAGTTGTCAATTCCAACAAGTTTTTTACCAGAACTTCCAGATGATTATTCGAGAAAAGATTTACCTTTCATATCGTCATTTGTTAAAATGGTTCCAACAGAACAGAAATTTCGTGGACAAGTTGTTTTAAAGCCAGTAGTTGATTATGGAGAAGATTCTGGAGTTTATGAAGAAATGTTAATTATAAGTTCGTCAAGTGTGGAGGATTACTCTACGCGAGGTGTTTTTGCTTCTAGATTTGCAACTACATTTAAAAATATAAAAGGAAATGAAGAAATCACAACAGGTGAATTTTTAAAGAAATTTGCTGCGAGTCATCATTCTTCAGGACAACAGCCTTATTACAAAGTATTACCAGATAATAAAATGTTTGATGAAGTTCTTTTTGGTCCATTATTGGCTCAAACTATTCCCATTAAGAACCATGAGAATTCAGAAGAATTCTCAGGAAAATACATACCATTTCCAAAAAAATGAAAATAAATTATAAAATAAAAGAAATAAGACCTAATATTTTTGCATTAATAATTCCAAATCAATATGATCTATCTATGTTGTTTTGGAAAGTGCAAGAATTTTATGAATCGTCTGGAAAAAAATTTAAAGGAAAAAAATTTAATTTCTGGGATTATGCAAAATGGTATAGTGAAAAATATGAAGGTTGTTTTTCTTATACTAATGACTATGTTGGATATAATCTTCCTGTAATTATTGCAAAAAAATGTTATGAATTAAATAATATTGAAACTCCTTATGATGAAATTATGAGTCCCATAATAAATTCATTATATGAATCTGGTAAAAGAAGATATCTTATTGGAATGAAATCATTAAAGGGAGGAGTATTCAACCATGAATTGGCTCATGCATTATATTACAGTAATATAGATTACAAAAATGAAATGGATGAACTCTATAGAAATTTATCTAAATCCATTGTTGTAAAATTAAATAAAAATCTTTTCAAATTGGGTTATTGTAAAGAAGTTTTAAAAGATGAAATTCAAGCTTATTTATCAACAGATATAAATAATGTATTTAAAGGAATAAAAAACATAAAAGAATTTGGGAAAAAATATAAAAAAGTTTTCAATCAGTTTCAATAGTTTCTTCTATATTTCCTTTAATTCCATTAATTATTTGCATTGCTGCTTTCTGAATATTTCTTCTTCGAGATCTAATATCGTCACCTTTTGCTCCCCATAATGCAAGATAATTGCTTGTATCTTTGGTTTCAAATCCAAAATGTTTTAGAACAATATAGGAAGTTGTCTCAGCATCTATTTCTTTTTCTTTTCTAGTGCTTTTCTTTTCTTCTAAATCTTGCCAATGAAGTAGTTCGTGAGCAATTTCATGAACATATGTGCTAAACATATTTATTCCTTTAAATTTGTCATTTATAGCTATTCTTCCGCCAATAGAATATCCACCTTTTTCATCATCTAAATCTTCTGTATTTACTTCTATTCCTTGTTCTTTAGTCCATTTGTCTAAAGCCACAACAAGTCCTTTTAGCTCTTCTATATCTTCATTGCTATCTAAACTCCAATCTTTTCTTTTTACTGGTGAAAAAGACTTTGGGTGTCCAGGAATTGGTTCTGTGGCTGAAACATCATAAACAGGTTTGGCAATAAAGAACATTCTTTCTTTTAGTTCTTTTTCTTTAGTAAGTGGATTTTCTATTTCTTTTTTGGATTTTGCCGGGGCCAATATAGATATGGATTTTCCCCAATCTTTAACTCTTCTTCCCAAGTCTTGCCATTTTTTTGATCCTGCAACGAATTGTGCATTTCCTCCTGATTGAATCCAAATAAGCATTTGATTATGAAAACTATAATTGTAAAAATTAGAAGCGAATTCTAGGAAATTACGAATAAAGCTTTGTTTTGCGGCTTCGTCTGTACCTTTTGCGACTTCTTCTATCATTCTTTCAATATTATCCACTAAAGTTTGTGCTTTACGATCTGTTGTCATTACTTTTTCTAGCTCTTGATGCATTTTTTCTAATGTTGCATCTGACTTGGATGGTTCTTTAGGAAGAACGGGATCTTCTACTTTTGTTTGAATGCTATCATATCCAGAGAGATCAACTCCTATAGTGGCTAATCTGTCTCTTATCTCTGGATTTATTTTTGTGCTGAATAAACTGTAAGTTCCATTTGGGCCGAAATATTTAAATCCCATTTTCTTTAATAGTTCTTTTTGCGAGAACATTAGCTCTTTTTCTTCTTTATCTGCTCCGTAAAGTACAAGAAAAGAAGTATCAGGATTTTTAGGACTGACCTCTTTTCTGCTTCGAATATATTTTTGGACTGTTTCTAGGAATAACCATGTTTTAAAATTCATAAAAATATATATAAAAGTAATAAATAAAATTAATGAATGAAGCAATCGTTATTAGTGATATCCATTTAGGAAGTGATGTTTGCCAAGCTAAAAAACTCATTGAATTTTTAAAAAGAATAGAATTAACCGAGGTTTTGACTAAAAAACTAATAATAAATGGTGATCTTTTCGATAATTTAGACTTTAGAAAATTAAAGAAATCACATTGGAAAGTTCTTTCTCACCTAAGAAAAATTTCTGGAATTTTAGATGTAGTATGGATTAAAGGGAATCATGATGGTCCTGCTGAAATTATTTCCCATCTTATTGGCGTTGATTTTTTAGAAGAATATGAATTAATATTAAATGAAAAGAAGATATTGTTTCTACATGGTGATAAATTCGATAGTTTTATTGCCAAAAGACCAATTCTTACAAAATTGGCAGATAATTTTTATCGATGGATTCAAAAAATAGATCCTAGTTTTTATTTTGCCAAATTGCTAAAAAAAGGAAGCAAAACATTATTGCATTGTTCTGAACAAATTCAGAAAAAAGCTAAAGATTATGCTTTAAAAAAAGGGTTTAATGTTGTTATTTGTTCTCATGTTCATTTAGAAATGGAAGATAGGAGTGGTAAAGTAGAGTATTACAACACTGGTTGTTGGACAGAAGATCCTTGTTGTTATTTGGTAATAACTCTTGAAAATATAAAAATAGAAAGAATCTAGATATAGTGACTTTAGGGGGCACATGACTCCATTTGTTAGAAATGAAATTATTGAAATGGCAGACGATCTTGTTAATCTTTCTAAAACATTATTTGACTTAAAGAAAATTGAAGTTTTAAGAAGAGCCGCAAAATTATATAAAGAATCAACCCTGTCTATAATGGCAGAAATAATTGAAAAAGAAGCTAATTATTGGAGCATTTGGCTAGAAGATAAATAACTTTTAAGGATATATAACATTATGAAATTTTCTAAATGGATTAAACTAAAAGAAGAAGGAGAATCTGCTCCGAGTGGTGATTCTGGCCCTGCTCCGAGTGGTGATGGTGATGGTTCTGGACCTGCTCCAGATTCCGCTTCTACTACTACAAGTGATGTTGCTAAAGTTCCAATGAGGTTGGGAAGTTGTGGTGGTTTTTGTATGCCTTATTGTTCTTGTGGATATAAAAAAAAGAAAAGAAGGAAGAAGAAAAAATGAGTAAAATAGGATTTTGTTTTACTGGAGAAGGTGCGAGGGGCTCTGTTCAAGCTGGAATAGCTTTGGGATTATATAATCAGAACATTGTTCCTGATTTTACTATTGGAGTTTCTTCTGGCTCTATTTGTGCGGCTTCTTATTCTTATTTAGGAGCACAAGGTCTAGTAGATATGTGGAGCGAAATTAACGGAATGTTTGATGTTTTTGGATTTAATTGGCTTTTTCCTTGGAAAAGAGGAATTTTAAATCAAAAGCCAATGGAAAAAATTGTTAAAAAAGTAATGCAATATAATACGCCTTTGTGCGAAAGTATAGTTTCAAGAATGTATATTGAAGATGGATTTATAGATTATGTTTCAAATAAAAGATCAACAAAAGATGAATTTGCAGAAGCTGTTTTGGGAGCAGTTGCCATTACGGCATTAGTGGAAGATAGAAATGGTTGGGTTGACGCAGGTAGTCGTCAATTAGCTCCATTGGAGCAATGCTTACAAAATGGTTGTGATAAAGTTTATGTTATTTTAGGAAGAAAATTTGAAATGGACACATGGAAAATACCTACAGGATTTTTCCCTATTTTAAAAATGGGTTATCGTGCTTTAGATATTAGTCTCAATGAAATGATGTTGAGAGATATCAATAAGTGTCTTAAAAATGAAGGTGATTTTGGATATAAAAATATTGACATTCATATTATTGAGCCTAATGATACCATTTTCGAATCTATGGAATTTTCAAAATGCAAAGAAGGTGTCAAATATGGAAAAGATAACTATTCTATATTGGACAGAAAAGGACTTGTTTCTGCTTTAAATCTTTAGAGCAATTGATATATAAAGTAAAAGAGAGGTTATAAATGTCATTTTACCAGAATGTTTTTGATCAAGAATTCCAAGGGTATATGTTGTTAGGAGATCGAAAACTCATTCCTACATTCAAAGTAGCTCCTAATAAAAATACACAATATCGTCAATTAACATGGAATGAAGGACCATATGACCTTTCAAGTGGTTCAAATTTAACTTTTAATTTTAGTTGGGATACTGATTTTGCACATTGGGCAACTTTAACAATTGATGTTGCAGGAGTTGTTGTGGCGGCCACAACTCCTTCTGAAATTGCAGCCCTTTTAAATGCAGAAACTACATTCGCCACAATGTTGATAGCTTCTGTTGAGGGAAGTAAAGTTTTTCTAACTAGAAGAGAAACAGCAAGAAAAAGCTTTAAATTTTATTTTGGCAATACAGGAGCAGAATCGATTATTGGATTTAATTTAAAATCGGGCGTATCTGAATTTCCTTCTTATTTTGATAGACATGCTATTGAAAACAGATTAGTTTATCCAGATTCGCTCGGAATGCTCATAAAATTAGACGAGGGAGACTCTGACGATCAATTGGTGATAACAGCCGCTGGATTTTCTTTGACTCCTAAAGAAGATTATGAGCTTTTAGCAGGCAGATCAGGAATTTTTACATTTAAAAATCAAACGGTAGATGTATCAGATAGAATTACAGAAGTTATTGAATATCCAGCAGGAGCAAAAGTTGGAGATTTAGCAAAAAAAACCGTATATGTTTATAGTGGGGCGAATAAAAACCCAATCGAAGTTACAGAAATTCCTTATACCTTGCAAGGTGCTGATTTAATTACGCCGTGAAATTAGATTTTTTTAACTAATATAATCTATGCAATATATTGTTAGCGCAGAGAATACAACTTATTTTCATTGGCAATTAGAACTCTTAATTGAAAGTTTTAAATTACATAATTTGGAAGATAATTTAGTCATTATATTGGCCAATAATGAAACCCCTAAATTTGGCAATTTTTTTTCAAATATAATGAATCATAAAAATAAATTTTCTCATAAAAATGAAGGTAAAGAAATAGGGTATCTTCCTTTAAATAGAATAGATGCAATAATACACGCTTTAAATAACAATGTTTTAAAATATCCTTTTACTGTTATTCATTCAGATATGATTTTGCAAAAAGAAATAAAAGATATTGATAATAAATTTCCTTGTGTATTTTTAAATACTTTTATAGAAAATAAATCTAAAATAAAAGAAATAAAAGAAGAATTACAATGTTATTTAGATGATATTGCTTTAAAGACAAAAAAAGATAGATGTGAAATTCCAGAAATTCCATTTATTTCTTTCCCGATTGTTTTCAATAAAGCATTTGAATATATTTCTGATGTTTTTTTTCAAACTTTGCGTTCAAATTTATTGTATATATTCGAAAAAAAAGGACCAGATTTTCCTTGTGAACTGGCGGCTTGGGAACTTACATTAACAGAAGTTTTTCAATACTACAAAGTAATAGGAACAAATATGTCTTCTTCTTTATTGTTTGATATAGAAAATTCTAATTTCATTCATTATAATTATGGGCTTCCACCCGCTTTTCATAAAAGTTTTTACAAATATGAAAACGGAACATATTTAGGGGATGCTGGTCCTTATGAAACTTTATTGAAGATAAATATTACGCAAAATACAAATTATATGCAAAAAATTATCAAGTCATATTTGAATTGAACATATTTTTTAGTCTTTCTTTATTGATATCTTTTAGAATAGTTGATCTTAATTGAGGCTCAACATTGTGCATATTTCTACGGATTATTTCGGGATGAACCTCTCCTGTATTATTGCCATCATCATCTTTTTTATGCCAACTAACAAGTTCTTTTTGATTTGGTTCAAATTCAGCAAATCTTTTTACATTCTGAGACCATACTGGTTTTAATGATCTTATTTGACTTCCATCTATAACATCAAAGAGTTCTACCCATCTCTTGATTTGATCTTTTGAAAGTCCCAGTATTTTCTTATCTCTTAAAAAACTTTCAAGTTGATCTAAATCAAATTCTTTTAGTTTTAATAGATATACAACAACCTCTTTTTCGTGTGTAGACCAACCAGTATGAATATCTTGATCTCCTACAGTTCTGGTCCCGTTTAGAACTTCTCTAACTTTTTCTATAGGATTGTCTTGAAGGATCCAAGCAATAGCCAAAAATCTATCTCTTTTATTTTTCAATTGAGTTGGAACAGATGTTCTTAATGAAACATTTGGAAAAACTTTACTTAATAATCTGAATTGTGCATATATTTTTACATATTTTGATGGATCTATATTTTTATCGTCAAGTCCCTTTAAAAATTCTTCTCTTATTCTTTCTAAAGCAACGGTATCGAGTGTGAATTTAGGAATTGCTTCTCTTAATTCTTGATCCATTGAGTTTTCACTTCCATATCTAGAATGAAATCTTACTGCTCTTAGCACTCTTAATTGATCTTCTTCAAATCTTTTGGTGGCTTTTCCAACCGCTCTTATTTTGCCTTCATGAGCATCGCTATATCCTTTTTTGGTTGGATCATATAATTTCTTATTTTCGCCATCTGCCTTTGTAAGTTCAATATACATAGCATTCATAGTAAAATCTCGTCTTTCGGCGTCTTCAAGTGGATTGTCAACAAAATCAACTTCGGATTGACCATTTACTGTTTTTGCATCTTTTCTAAAAGTTGCCATTTCGAATTCTTCTCCGTTTACAACTGCGCCGATAACAAATGGTTTATTATCTTTACTTGAATCTCTTCCTTTTAGATACCATATTTTATGATCTCCATCTTGTTGTAATTTTGGTTTAAAAGAAAGATTCATTTCTTTTGCTTTTCTAACATCTTTTTGATCGTGTTTTCCGCTACGATCATAATCTGGTTGTAGTTGTCCATCTTTATCTGCTTTGGCTGGGACTTTGAATCCAGCATTGTTTAAAATAAGTGCAATTTGTTCTGGGGTTGCATTTGTTGCAATATCAAAATCTTTTGGTTTTTCTCCACGAATAATATCTCTTACTGCTCCTCCAACGAGGTATAATGATTTTTTAGGCATAAATACTTTTTTAGAAAGGTCATTTGTAAGTTCTATATTTCCACTATCTAAAAAAGCTTGGATTATTGATTTCATATTAGAGTTTGGAGTAAAACCTGGATCGAGGTTTACATATTCTTTTCTCCAATTTTTTTCTTTTTCTTCAGATTCTAATATTGTATTTTTTTGATTAACAAATTCTTTAAACGATTTCATTTTTTTTCCTTATGAAACTGAGGTGCTTGGTTTTGATGGACCTCCACTATTTCGTGGAGTTTGTGGTTTGTTTTGTTTTTGTCGAATTTGATCTAGTTGTCGAATTTCGTCATGAACATCATCTCCCAAATGTTCATCTTTATCTTTTTTGGAAAATATAAAGGCGCACATCATTACTTTGTAGTAAGCATCATCATCAAATGGAAATTCCATATATTTTACATTTTTCAGATTCGGTTTTTCCAAATCTAATAGATGTGCATATTTTTGTAATTTAACGACTAAAGAAGCAAGCATAAGAGCTTTTGTAAAATTTACACTAGTTTCGATGTCATTTGGGTTTGTAGGATATTCTTTTTCATAAAATGAAAGCTTAGTTTTCATTTTATCAGGATAATTTTTTAATTTCATTTGCTTATCAACATTGTATATTTGAGAATCTTCTATTGGCATTGATGATATTGTTCTTGCAAATGTAATTAGAGATTTTGAATAATATTTTAAATCTCCTTCTTGATGATTTAAAGGAAGCTGCAAAGGCATGTATATGGTTTGCATACTTTTATTTTCCATATTCCAAAATGGATCTTCATATTGTGAAACAGACCCAGGTTCACTTCCCATTCTTCTCTTTCTTTTGATCTAGCTTTTCCGATTCCGTCGATAAATGATGCTGCCGCCAAATTATTAAATCCCCAACCGATAGGAGGAGGTCCAGCACGATCAGCACCATACATTGCTCCATAGCCATGTTGAACACCTTGAAAAATATTGCCTTGAGGAGAATAGTTTCCCTTTGCTTCTTCAAGTTTTTCTAGCCAATTTTTAAAATTCATAATGGTCCCATATTAATTCCAAGTCGAGTTAAAACATATCCAGCCAATATCACCCAAATAAGTTGAACAATAAAGCTTAACGCGATATTCCATTTTTCTTTATTGTTGTTTTTATTTTCCTCTAAATTACAAATTTTATTATCTAACTTATTTAAACAACTATCTATTTCTCTCGATTCTTTTTCAAGTTTTTTAACAGAATCTTTAATTTCCAGTAAAGATTCTGCAATAAAGTTGACTTTTTCTCGTAATCCTTCATAAGAATTTTGGTCATTCATTAAAAATCCTCGACAATTGATCGTCAATATTATATATAGCATTATGTCAGAAGAACTATCAATTCCAGAAAATGAAACACAAGCTTCTTTATCAATAATTAGTGATGACGCAATTTTGGGTGTTTACAGCGAAATAATGACTAATCTTAAAGAAGATAGAGATGAAGTTTCAGAACTTGTTAAAACTTTCTCTAATATGGTTGTAAACGAGGGAGATTCTAGTAGCTCTAGCAAAGAAGCTTTAGTTAATTTACTAAAAACAAAAATAGAAGCAAGTGAAAAAATGACTAGAATTGCAGATTTAATGACAAGAATAAAATTAAAAGAACAAAATACTTTTCCCCCTTATTTAAATAAAGGAAAAGATAAAACAGGAAATACAATAAACATTTATGATTCTAGTGGAATAAATAGAAAATCTTTAATGGAAAAAATACAAAAGGAAGGCAAAAATGAGACATAATCTAGAATTTTGGCTAGAAGATGATCAAAATAATCAAGAAGAAATGAGCACTCCTGGAATGCCATCAGAAGAAAATCCTGAAGTAGGAATGCCACCAGCCTCTAACGAACCACAACCTCCTTCTGAAGAAGATGTTTCTGAAGATCCAGAATCTCCAGATATGCCAGAAGAAGAAAATAATGAAGAAGATTTCGAAGTTTGGAAAAGTAATTATTTTAAAGAAAGCATCAAAGCAAATGCCACTGCTCTTTTAGAAATGCTATCTCCATTAAGAACCAAAGAAGGTTTAGAACCTTATCAAAGAAAGTTTGTAGATGACAATTGGAACATTCAATTGATCAGAAATAATGCAAATGTTGCAGAAGCATCAAAACAAATTAGAAAGTCAATAAGAGAACAACTTGATAAAAGTAATCCTGCAACAAGTGTTGTTAATCATATATTTAATACTCTTCAAACAATTCCAACATTAAATGAAACATTAATTAAAATGATGGGTTATATGGGAAATAAAGGAGAATTACATAGAAAATTTCTGGCTGCTATTACAAGTTCTGTGCAAGTGAGCAGCAGTCCAGATAAAGAAAATATTATTTTTAATGAAAAAGAATATTCAATAAAAATAACAACCAGATTAAATAGTGATTGGGGCGAGATTTCTTTAGGAAGTTGGAGTCTTAGAGAAGATGATCCAGAAAGATATTTGTCTGAACCAGAATTAAAAAGACTGATTGAGGGAAGTCCACAAGAACGAGATGTTTTAAGAAGAAGAATTGTTATAGAGTCTATAGCAAAACATTTTGAAGAACAAGCATTTATTATAAATATTATTTCAGATGATGGTACGATTTATTATTTGGGGTGGGATTTATCAAATGCCCTTAGAGGATCTTATACAGATGGCAAAATTGTAGTTAAAACAGTTAAATCAGACAATTCTGAGGCAATGATTAGTGATAATGGAGAAATTATTCCTATGGTTGATCTTAAAATTTATTTTATTAAAGAAACGGAAGAACAAGATCAATATGGAAATCCGGTAATGGAAGAGATTGAATTTATGGAAAAGAGAAATGGAATGTTGTTTTTAACAGCAGGACTTTTAATAATAAAAGATGCAGCTAAAAATATGCAAGGAACTGATTTTAAGGAAACTCCATATCAAGGCAATCCAAGCGATTTGAGAATAATTAAACAATGTGTTTATAGTGCTCACGATATGTTAATGAGACAATGCTAAAGGAGAAACATGAGATTTTCAACATTTATTGATAGTAAAATTAGTAAAACAAGAGAAGAACTTGAAATATTAAAAAATGTTTTTAATAAAGCAAATATAAAAGTTGAAGATTTTATTAAAGATCACGAACCTTACTTGTTTATTCCTTGTTTAGAAGAAAACTTGGATTTTGGAGGAATAAGAATTTATAAAGTTGGTTCAAATATGGCATATCGTATCCAAAGCGAATCTGCTAGTGAACCTTATGGTGGTTCTTATGCTTTGAATATCGAACAAATGTTTGAAGATTTGATTGCCGAAATGGATGAAGAAAAGGCTGCTGAAAAGATTAATCAGGCAATTGTTGAAGAAATTCAAGGATTCTTTAAGAAAAGTTTAGAAGCACAAGAAGAATTGGCATCTTCTGAGTATGACCCGCACAATAAAATTATTTTCCCAAGAAGAATTGGAGATTTGTCAAATTCCATGTAATTTGACATATGTGTTTTATCAATCGGCGGCAAGAAAATGCCTACTTTTCTCTGAATGAAAAAAAATTGCTCTGTGTAGGAAGTAATGACCAAACAGGGAAGCCTCTTTGGGGTAGTGGGATGATAGCCGTCATAATTAAAATTCATATTTTACTATATAAGACTAATAACTCTCAGAAAGAGAGGGATAACCGATTGTCCCAATATAAGCCTCATGAATTTTGGGCTTTTGGTTGGATCGGAAGCCCCGCCGTCTTTAGCGGCAGGGTAGTTCACTTAGTCCTTTCTTGAAATATATATGCCACCAATATCTTCTAGATCAAATCTTATATCAAATCTTTTTCGTCCTGTGGGAGAAGAAGCAGTAAGAAATCCTCAAAAAATTTCTGATAAAAGACTTATTATAAAAATAGGAAGTTTAGTGACTTTTGGGTATGATTTTTGGAAACATGACAAAAATCCTAAAATTATAATTATTGACAACAAACCATCAAATAATAAGTTATCAGGGATCAATTTAAATTATTTAACTTATAGAGATATTGTATATCTTATTTCTTTAGCAAGAGGTATTGGTTTTTCCTACCGAGCAATCTCTAATAGTAAGACCTTAAAAGGTTCATATAGATCTTATAAAAAAGCAGGAATAAGAATGATGAAAATATTAGATCCAAATTCTTTAATTAGAGTAATGGCATTTGTTAGAAATAATGATCCTGCTGAAAAAGAAGTTATTAGAAGAAATGCTCAAGAACAATTAAGGCAAGTTAATCCAACCACATCACAATTAATAGAAAATCCAGATAATGTTTCTGGTATTGGAGGATAATGGCTGACGATCCTCTAGATGACAAAGATAAAATAAAAGAACTGCTAGAAGCAGCATGTACTCATTTAAAAGATATAAAAGACGGCAAAGAAGAAGAAAAAACTCATTCTATTTTAGAAGGTGTTTTGTCAGAATTGCAAAAATTAACCAAAAAATTTGACGAAGATATTACCTCACAAAAAGCATTTGTAGAAGAAATCAAAAGCGTATCTGATGCCGCTTCTAAATCATTCGAAGAATTTGCAAAATCTGGCAAAAAGACGACGAAAGATTTTGAAGCAGATGGAAAAGATGACAAAATAAAAAAGTTTTCTTCTTGGTTTACAAGTATAGCCAATAGTGTTCAAGGAGGATTTTCTAGTTGGCAAGTTATGTTTGAAGGCTCTGTGAAAGACATTACTGATTTTCGAGTTTCGATGCGAAAATTAGCTTATCAAACAGAAGGAATAACTGGAAACTTCGGTGATTTACAAGCAGAATTTTCAAATATTGGTAAAGGAATTGCCAGTAGAACAGGCGTGAATGTAACTCAATTTCAAAAATCATTTTTAGAAAATTCAAAAAAAGGGTTTAAAGATAATAAAAAAGGAATGAATGTCTTAGAGTCTGGATTGCGACTTTCTACCCTGATAGGAGCAGAGACTTCTGCTACAGCTAATCTTTTTTCAGATTGGCATCGAGAACTTGGATTAAGTGCAAATGAAATGAACAAAATGTCTAGTGATATGCAAGATGTCGCTAGAAATACAGGAGTAACTGGAGATGAACTTTTAGGAGCAATGAAGGCTTCACAAGGCATATTAACAAATATGCGAAATCAGGGAACACTCACATCTGATGCTGCAAAAAAAGTTATAACCATGATGGCAGAAGCTAAGAAAGCGGGATTTGAGGAAAGTACAGGTAAAGTATTAAATGCAACATCTAGTTATAGTGGAATGAATGATTCTGATCAAGGGACAAAGACTTTATTATATACTATAGGTAATAAAATGGGAGGAGACGCTTCTCAAAGAATGCTTCAGGGCAACTTTGGAAAAACAAATGAAGATCTCACTAGAGCGTCTGCTGAAATGAAAAATATTGCCGCTTCTTTGATTGGCATAAATCCAGAAGATTTCGATTTCGCAAAACTTACAGAAGACCAAAGAAATAAATTGACGATGCAATTACACCATGCATATAATATGCAGATTGCACAAGCTGAAAGTTTATATAAAACATTCGAAAAAGGTGGAAAAGGACTTCGTGGCGTATTGGACGACTTTGACAAAGTGGCACAAAATGAAAGATCAACTGCAAAAGAAAAATTATTAAGTGAAAAAAATAAAAATAGAGCCTTTTTAAAAAGTTCTATGGATGTAATTTCTAAAATAGCCGAAAAATCAGAAAATCAAAGTTTAAAAGATACAATGAGCTCATTGGAAACAGATTCTGGATTTAAGGATAGTAGAACAGATATTGCACAATTACATCGTAGTATGACTCCTGATATGGAGAGAAAATTTGGTTTAAGTGGAGATGCAGAACAAAAAACAAAACAAATAGCAGCTATGGATGGTAATAAACAAGGACAGATAGCAGCAGTTGTTGCGGCAGCACAGTTGAAAAAGTTTGCTAAAGACCAAGGCACATCGGTAAAAGATTTTGGTCCAGAGCTAATTGCTGCTTTTCAGCGTGGTGATGAAAAGAAATTTAGAGAATTGAATGAAGAAATGCAAAGTGTAAGTGCGGGATTATCTATTGATGAAGCTTCATCTGTTGATCCTTTAACTGAATTGGAACAATTTACCAACGAGCTAAACGAAACAATGAGAAATTTCTTTTCTCCACTTACTGCTGGTATTCTAGGGTTAATTGGAGTGAATGGTCTTTTAATTATACAAATGGGAGCATTGATAGCAAGTTTGGTGGCTTCAACGGGCGTCCAGGTTTTCGATTTAATGAAATATTTAAAAAATCCTAAAGCTCTCATTGGCGGAATTAAGAGCGTTTTTTCTAAAGGATCTTCGTTGCTAATTGGAAGTGTGGGAAAGCTAGCTGGAAATAAATTTAGTGGGATGGGAGGCACTATGGGAAAAAAGGCACAAATTACTTTTTTAGGGCGCTTAACAACTAGAATCACAAAATCTCTTTCTGGATTTTTAAAACCTCTTTCTGGATTTTCAAAACCTCTTTCTGGATTTTTAAAACCTCTTTCTGGATTTTTAAAACCTCTTTCTAGATTTTTAAAACCTCTTTCTGGATTTTTAAAACCTCTTTCTGGATTTTTAAAACCTCTTTCTGGATTTTTAAAACCTCTTTCT
>Ga0163144_10017646_pt1 | contig 14529 bp, 16 predicted proteins | sample OliLak19BULKMAT1_FD_123175 | JGI IMG/M metagenome (GOLD analysis project Ga0163144, IMG submission 123175) | Freshwater microbial mat bacterial communities from Lake Vanda, McMurdo Dry Valleys, Antarctica - Oligotrophic Lake LV.19.BULKMAT1 | ecosystem: Environmental > Aquatic > Freshwater >... | reverse complement strand
TTTTGGTGGGAATTCCCTCCCCAAAAGCGTCGTCACTTTGGTGGGAAAAAGGACTCCCAGACCGTCGTCATTTAGGTGGGAATTTTACCCCGGAAAGTGTCGTCGGTTAGGTGGGACGGAACAAGGTCCATGGTGCAAGTAAATCACCGTATAACTTTCGTCCGGACGCGCAATTTTAAGAAAGTCAGATTGAAAAAACGGCTCACCGGGCTTGGACATTTCTGGCGAAAGATGAATGTCAAATCCCTCTGCCTGAACTCCCTCCGCGTTGAGCTCCTCTACAAATTTCCCGTTGCCAGTGGCACCATCGAGCACTATCTCGTCTCGCAACTTTTCTGGTGTGTACCAGTGGCTAGGGTAAACTCGAGTAAACTTCCTAAAAAAATCGTTTAGCCCGCGGTTCGTTCGACTGTATCCTGTACTCGAACCGTCCGCGCGATTTACGACGACATCTTGATGGTACCGATTATTGTCGGCGCGGACGTCTACGGACACCGCCGCAAGCCCGTCTCTGCACAAAGGATCGATCGTCGCCGGACCGTTTGCCGCAGCAACGGAGCTTAGAAAAAGAATTGCAGTGAGAACAGGATGCATCCGGCCATTATATTAAATTGATGGAACGCGGCTCAAGAAAGGGATCAAGGTATCTGTGAATTCTTTAGGGCTGTCGCGATGGACATAGTGCCCCGCACTGAGCACAGGTACGACTTGGACTTTGTTGTCTCTCCACTTCTGAATATGTTCCGCGGTAAGCAAGCCTCCACGCTGCGGATCTGCGCCCACTACCAAAATAGGGGGGTGGATTTGGGCAAGCAACGGCGCTTGGTTCTCAGACCCCGCCTGGCTTCCGTATAAAAGATAAACGGGTAGAGAAACCGAAAATTTAAAGCGCCGCCGATCGAGTTCCATTCCAAACTGAGACACCAGACGGTCGGTCCAATCCGCATCTAGAATGGCACCGACCTCACTAACGGCCTGCCCTTTTGATTCAAAGATTTCTGGCAATTCCATCAGTTGCGAAGCGAGGCTTGCCGAATGAAGTCTCGAGTCAAACGAAACGGGCGTAGCAGGAAAATCTTCCACTGTGATAGATAGGACTCGATCTCCCGCCAAAGCCGCAGCCCTAAGTGCCGTGCGCGCCCCTAATGAATGCCCCACTAAATGCGCTTTACGAACTCCCAAAAAATCCATCAGCCCTAACAAGTCTGCTGCCAACTGTTCCGACGAATAATTCATTCCTAACGCAGGCGTTCTGCCGTGTCCGCGCTGCGAGTAAGCAATGACGTCAAATTGCTCGGCCAACCGTTCCATGATGGGTCCAAAGCTAGAACAAGTTTCGGTATTACCCGGAATCAAGATTACGGTAGGCTTAGATGGCTGACCCATCCGTCGGTATTCAATGGCGCTGGGCGCCAGCTTTTCCGTAGCTCCCATCCGAGCGGATAACTCAATATCCGCTATGCAGCTTCCCTTACTAGCTAGAGACACCGCACTCAGCGACGGGTTCAACAAAAGGGTAAAAATTATAAAGTGGGATACTTTCCTGTGGTTTTTTCGAGCTTGTTTTCGCTCGAAGAAATGGAGCGCAGGGCTTTGCTCGCCTTGTTTAGCCTCCGAAAGCCACAATGAAGTAGGCCAGTTTGAAAAAAACACGAGGATCTTATAGCGCAATTTAGTTCCCGCTCCCAGGCCATAGTACTATTCCTAAGTAATATCAAGGCGTTACAAGTCCAGATCCACTCTTCTCCCGAACTCGCGGAACCTTTTTTGGCGGCAGGGGTGGGGGTGCCTCGATCAGAAGAACAGTACGTAAATTCCCATAGCAGCCATTACGCCGTTTTCAATAAAGCTAACAAGTCCCAGTGGAACTTTTGAACTGCCGCCGACGCACGCACAATTCAGATCTTTTTTGTCGATGTAGACAGCCTTAAAGATCGAAATGCCCCCGGCAACGCCGATAATGACGGAAATAACGCCCGTCGCGGTGGGTGCCAAGCCGGAGAGAAATCCCAAACCTAAACCCAGTTCAAGCAGGGGGTATATTTTTCCATACGGAGGCGCGACTTTCGTTAATAAATCGTATTTCGCGAAGGCCATAACGAATGCGCCAATGTCCTGAAGCTTTTGTAGCGCAAGAATCGCAAGCGAATATCCCATGAACCCCATCATTCCTTGGGAGGTCGCCAGAGCAAGGAGGGCAGCGGTCGAAAAAATGGCAATTACCGGGACATAAGATTTTCTTTTCGTTTCTTTCTCGGGTTTCACACCGAGCTTTTGAACCAGGTCGGTGTAACCGCCGATTCTTTCCTCTCCAAAAAATATCTGTGGAGTCGTTTTTACCTGATACTTCGTCTTAAACGATTCTTCTTCTTCCTTAGAATTTAAAATATGATCTTCATAAGGAATAGATTTTTCGTCGAGCAAAGCGATTGCCTTTTCCCCGAAAGGACATTCGGATTTTCTATAAATAGCGTTATTTGTAATCATGTTTCACCTCAAGTCTGGTAAGCGCGCGGACGCAGGCGCACCGAAGCGCCCAGTGACATAACCAGCCAGCCCGTGCCGATCGCTCCTGCAATCCAAAATGCATAACTCAAACGATCAGACGTTCCTCCGGCCAACATCAGGCCTGCAAAGGAGATAGATGCCAGAAGCGTCACGTTCAGAAATCGGTACTGATTCGCCATCCTCAACTCTTCTCGACTTAGAAATACCGTCGCCAGAACAGCGCTTAGGCCAATAAATATCGCCCCGCAAAGGGTTGCACAGGCGAGCGGGCCGTATTGCATGAAGAGATGCATAATTCCATGGCCGCCAAAGATCGGCCCGACACCTAGCTGCGGACAAAACAGAGAGACGACACCCGCTCCCAATGCATGCAGTCCGAAGAGTTTGGCAGAAACAAACTTTAAGGAGGGATGGAGATCGGCGCGTACCTGCGCCAACACGTTTTGACTAACAGAATGCGGAGGAGTCGAGCCGCTGTCCTTCAAAAAAGACTCGAACTCTTTGAGCCATTCATAACTTCTTTTTTCCGGACTCATATCATCCCCCTCTTGCCTTAAAAATCGTTCTCAAACCTTGCACGGTCCGACTCACACGCTTTCGTGCCGATGTTTCATTTACGCCGCTAAGTCGCGCGATGTCCTCGAAAGAAAGCCCTTCTTCAAAGCGCATCTGCATCATCTGTCGCTGGTCGTCCGGAAGGAGTTTCATCACCTCTTCCCAGCTAACTACCGGCTCCGGATTTCCTCCTTGAGAAGCCTTTTCCGCGAGTGCCATCAGCTTGTCCGATTCGATAGGGATTGCGCGATGCTTTCTCAGGTGATCGATCAACAGATTCCTTGCTATGGAGAAAAGCCAGGGAAGAAACGGCAACATTCCATTGTAGTTGTCTCGCGCCTGGTGAAGTTTCAAAAACGTATGCTGTAGAAGATCTTCGGCCTCTCCAGGAATACTGATTCGGTTTTTCAAGTAGCCGTACACCCGACCTGAATGCCGAAAATACAACTCTTCGAAGGCGCCATACTCTCCCTGCTGATAGAGAGACATGAGCTCTTCATCTGATTTTTTCGATAACTCTGCGATGGCAGCCTCCCTGACAGTTATTACGGGCAAGTCTACCAAATGTGACTCGTCACACTGATTAAGGTCGTCCGTATTAACTAGTGGAGGGGATTTTACCCCTTAGCGCCGGAGGGCTCCATAAATGATTAGAAATACAGCGGTTTCCACTCTGCTCTTGCTCCTCTGGGTTGCCCCGCTCCAGGCCCATCCGGTCAGCTTTAAGGGGGGGTACTCCCTAATGGCTTTTAACCAGGCCGACATGCTCGATTGGCAGCTGCTTTATACGTTCCATCCCAAGTTATCGCTCGGAGTGGATTTTATTAGAGACACAATGGAGCCTCAGGAACGGAACTTTCTTATTCCTCGGGTGTCTTGGCTGGTCCGTAGGTGGAATGAGACCGACTCACAGGCGAACATCTATGTCTATGGTGGGGTAGGTGTGGCGCACAAAGGGGACCTGACTGCACCTGCTGTGGAAGGCGGTGTGGAAATGGATTACGAAACTAGGTCTCTCTACTTTTCTGGCAAGGCCCAGATAATCGCGGCGCGGAATTTCAATACGCTGGCCGTCTATCAATTGCGTGCCGGTTTCGCGCCTTACGTAGGCGAAGCAAATGAACTGCATTCGTGGATTATCGCGCAAGCCCAATACCTTCCCTACGCCCCCGAGAACTCACTCAGGGTAGGACCGGTGCTTCGCATGTTTTACAAAAACGTTTTATGGGAGCTCGGAGTTTCTACAAAGGGAAACTGGAATTTTAATTTCATGGTCCATTGGTAAGGAGAAAAAAATGAAAAACCGTATCGTTCAAATCGTAATGGTCTGTGCATTCTTAGCTGTCACGCCCGTTTGGGCCGGGCAGAGCGTCACAGTGCATGTAAAGGGAATGGTCTGCGACTTTTGCGCTCGCGGCCTTACGAAATCTTTCAATGCCTTTAAGGACAGTGCTGTCCTCGAAGACTTCAAAGTAGACCTTTCAAAACACACCGTAAGTTTGACAGTGAAAGACGGCGCTATGATGAGCGACGCAGATATCACCCAGGTCGTCGAAGGATCCAGTTTGGCCGTGGATAAGATCGAGCGTTAAACACAGGAGAGTTCTTTATGAAAAAGCTTCTTTCAATAGGAGCCCTATTGGGCTCAGTCACAACCATCTTCTGCTGTTTTCTTCCAGCGCTCTTCGCTGTACTGGGTTTCGGTGCAGTCTTCGCTGGATTCGTCGGGGCTTTTCCTCAAGTAGTTTGGCTCTCGGAAAACAAGCTGGTCGTGTTCTTGAGTGCGGGAGTGTTACTGGCTATCGCGGCATTCTATCAACTACGAGCAGGAAATACCGCATGCCCAATCGATCCTGAACTTGCTCAAGGATGCTCCACGGCGAAAAGCTGGTCGAAGCGAATCCTCATCGCGGCGCTCGGCCTATATTTTCTGGGTTTCACTTTCGCATTCATTCTTCCCAGAATACTCAGCTAGACTGGAATATGCACCGACAGAAGATTTTTCCGTGACTCATTTCGATGTTCTTCAGACCGCGAAAATCGCCTACGTCGAAATTAAGGGCCTTAGAGCTACCGATTCAAGCATGGTTTTCTCAATATGCAGACAATAGCTGCACTCTCCTTAAGGTTTAATCGCCACTTTCAGAACTCCGTCGCGTTGATTTGCGAACAGATCATAAGCTTTTTCAATTTCATCGAGTGAAAATCGGTGAGTCACCATCGGCGTGAAGTCGACCCGCTTTGAAGCAACGACCGCCATCAATCGTCGCATCCGCTCTTTTCCGCCGGGACAAAGCGTGGTCACAATCCGATGATCTCCAAGGCCAGCCGCGAAAGCATCCAAGGGAAGGGATAGCTTCCCAGAATAGACGCCGAGACTGGAGAGAACTCCACCCGGTCGCAATACGCGAAGACAGGATTCAAAAGTTTGCTGGGTGCCCAAGGCCTCAATCGCCACATCCACTCCGCGTCCTCGGGTGAGATTCATAATGGCTTCTATCGGGTTTGTTTCTTTGTAATTAATTGCAACATCAGCCCCCATTTTTTTCGAGATCGCGAGGCGAGTACTAAGGCTATCGACGGCAATGATAGTACTGGCACCTCGCAGCTTCGCACCTACCATCGCGCACAGTCCAATCGGGCCCTGGGCGAAGATAGCAACCGTATCTCCGATTCGAATTTTTCCGCTCTCAGCACCGCCAAATCCGGTGCTCATGATGTCAGGGCACATGAGAACTTCTTCATCAGTTAATCCGTCTGGCACCTTGGCCAGATTTGCCATGGCGTTTGGGACCAGCACGTACTCAGCCTGGCAACCATCGATCGTATTCCCAAAGCGCCATCCGCCTATCGCCTTTCCTCCGCATTGCGAATGATTTCCCTGAAGACAGGATTCACATTGTCCGCAAGGTGTAATGGCTCCAACGATGACTCGTTCTCCTTCCGCGTACCCTCTGACCGAAGAGCCCAACTGCGCGATAACCCCCACCGGTTCATGACCAATGGTGAGTCCGGGCTTTACCGGATATTCGCCTTTAAGAATATGGACATCGGTCCCGCAAATCGTCGTCGTTGTGACTTTCACAAGCGCGTCGGTTGGACCTACTTCAGGAATCGGTTTTTCCTGTAACTGGATCCGCCCCGCCTCTACAAAGACCGCCGCTTTCATTTTTTTCATATTTTTATTTTCTCGCGCCAAGCAGATCAGTCACAATCCGGCTAAGCTTCGCAAGTTCGAAGGGCTTTCGGATAAATCGCAGAGCACCGCTTTCGAGCGCTTCGTTTTCATGTCCTTCGAAAACGCTGAAGAGAATAACTGGCAAGCCGGGTCGTTCGATCAAAAGCTGTTTGGTTAAATCCATCCCGCTGGTTCGTCCCATTTTTACATCCGAAATAACTAAATCCGGCGAACTCCCTGGTGGCAAGGAATCCAGATAGGTAAGCGCTCCCGTAACAGACGCCGCCGCGCTAACGGCGTAACCCTGGCGTTTAAAAAAATCCTTAAGCAGAGTGTTCATTTCGAGATCGTCGTCTACGACGAGGATACGTTTCACTTCCGACATAATAGTCTCCATTGCTTCTCAAGGTTGTCTCTATCTTCCGGATGAGCGATGGAAATTAATGCTTTTGCCCGATCTCGTAGAGTCTTCCCCCAGAGGTCGGCTACGCCATATTCCGTTACAATCAAATGTGCGTGGGCGCGGGTGGTTACCACTCCCGCTCCCACACGCAGGGCGGGAACGATCTTAGGATGTCCCTTCGCTGTTCGACTAGTGAGTGCGATAATTGCTTTTCCACCGATGGATTGAGTAGCGCCGCGAATAAAATCCATTTGTCCGCCGACGCCCGAAATAATATGTGGCCCGATAGAGTCAGCGCAGACTTGTCCGGTAACGTCCACTTCTACAGCCGAATTGATGGCAATTGCTTTTGGGTTGGATGCGATAATCTCGGGGTTATTAACGAAGCTGGTATCAAGTTGAACGACTGAAGGATTATCATCCACAAAATCGTACAGTCGCCGGCTCCCGATGAGGAACGAGGAAACCGTTTTTCCAGGAATGATAGACTTGCGCGAATTATCTACGGCCCCTGCCAGAATTAAATCTAGCGTGCTATCCGACCAAGTTTCCGTATGTATGCCCAAGAATTTACGGTCTTTCAGACAAGAAAGGATCGCATTCGGCACCCCTCCGATACCCACTTGAAGCGTAGCTCCATCTTCAACAAAAGAAGCTACGGTCGCGCCAATTTTCTGTTCCTCGTTTGTGATTTTTCTGGGTGCCTCTTCATATATTTCCGTCTCTGCTTCGACGGCAAAATCAATTCTTGATATCGAAATAAAACCGTCGCCATGAACACGCGGCATCCGAGGGTTAATTTGAGCCAAGACGACCTTGGCGTTTTGAACTGCCGCCAGCGCTACATCTACGCTTACGCCAAGACTGCAGTATCCATGTTTGTCGGGAGGCGAAACTTGAATAAGCGCCACATCCACCGGCAACGCTCCAGAGCGAAACAAAATCGGAATCTCAGAAAGAAAACAAGGCAGGTAATCCACGTTTTGTTCTGTCATCCGATCACGAAGATTAGCGCCGACAAAAAGATTAGTGACACGAAAATGACGAGCGTAGTCCGGGTGGGAGTAGAGCGCTTCACCCGTGGTGTGCAAATGTACGAGCTCCACATTTCGGAGACGCTCTCTCTGCTCTACAAGTTCACGCAGCAGCATGTTCGGTGTCGCAGCCCCTCCGTGCACAAATACTCGTTGATCAGAGGTCACTGACCTAAGAGCAGTTTGCAGGTCAGTAACTTTCACTTTTTGCCCTTGGGTTTTGACAGGGTTCTGAGCTTTGTGAGCAGCTCGCGAATATCATCGGGAATGTTCGTGCCCGAGGTCCCGGTGTAGCCCAAGTAAACCGATCGCTCAAATCTGGAATAGCATTTTTGCGCGAGAGGGCTGTGTGGAAGCTGTCGGACGCAGGCCTCGTAATAAAATTCGTGCATTGGCCAAAAAATGGGGTTGGCCAAGACTTCATAGGCCGTTCCTGCCGTCATCAACGCTTCGGCGATTAACTTTGGATCCCGTCCTACTCTGAGGACATCATGTGCCGCCGCGGAAAGTCTCAGGAACTGAACTTCCGCAGAATGGTCAATCGCATTGAGTTGCGCATCGAGTGTGGCTAGATACAAGCGTTTCATCTCGGCGGCATGGCCTATCTCCGTATTGGTTTTTATAGTGGGTTCCTTACTCCAAGTTTCAATGGCCTTTTGCCAGTTAACTAACTTTGCTCTTTCAAATTCCGGCACGAAGGGAGACTTGAGTGCTTCGTTCACGGTCTTGGTCGCGGCTTTCGGGTCTTTTTTAACTCTTACGGCTATAGCTAGAGCGTTGCGTAGGGTCCGCTCCCAGTCGAAAGGGCGTTTCTTGACGAGTTCCTCATCGGCAATCAGTGAGTTGAAATCCACCAAAGCTTTATCGAACTGGCGAGTGGCCACATAAAGCTCCGCCCTTTCTTCCGTTCCCAACGTTTTTACTTTGTCGCTTAGAGGGAACGCGGAAAACTCAGGGCCGTTTTCATGCCTCGTATGACAGGCGATGCAGTAAGAGGTAGCTGACCTTAGGAGAGTCTTTCCGTAATCCAGTTGCCCAATTTGAATTGCTCGGTAGGCGCGACGGGCTTGATCAGAGAATTGCTCCGCGAGAAAGGTAAGACTGGGATCGATATCTCCGGGAGGCATTAACTTTCCCGACTTACTACCCTCTTTAAGATCGTGGGTAAGTTCCGAGAGGGACTTTGCACCTTTTTCAATTAGTTTGGCGTCGCCTTTCTTTGACGCCAACTCCGGCAGCAGCTCATCCATGGTTTCTGCCAAGGATTTCATCTTTCCCTGCCAATTTGAATCGGCCAGAACGGACTGCGAATGTGAAAGAAAAATTAAAAATGTGGGAAAAAGTGAAACTAGGTTTTTCTTGTTCACAACGTGGGCTCCTCCAGAATTGCTTTAATTCCCTTTTCACTGCAGGGGATGTGCCAGCAGAAATCAGGCTGGGTCTGGGCGTTAACGCATGACAGCGTTCAGACTCTTTGGGTCAGAAAGTCCCGCGGGGTTTCGGAGAATTGGATTTCGTTTGTGAGTGGCTTCTGGGTTTCAAATTCTGAGATATTTTGTAGCGTGGTTTGGGCGATATTGGTGAGCGCTTCCTCGGTTAAAAAGCCCTGATGAGATGTAATGAGAACATTGGGAAATGTAAGCAGACGCGCTAACTGATCATCTTGAAGGACGTCATTGGAAAGATCCTCAAAAAAGATCGCCTCCTCTTCCTCGTAAACATCCAGCCCCGCCGACCCAACCCGCCCGCTTTTCAACTCGTGAATAAGGGCGGTGGTATCCACCAGCGCTCCCCTACTCGTATTGATCAACATGACACCTTTTTTCATTTTCGATAGTGCTGTTCCGTTAATCATGTGATGGGTTTCGGGAGTAAGGGGAACGTGGAGGGTGATGATATCTGACTCCGCATAAAGAGTTTCTAGGGCGACATAGTCCAATCCTCGATTACTGGGATTCAAATCGAAGGCGATAACCCGACAACCGAATCCCAACATGATTTTCGCCATGACCGATCCGATTCGTCCCGTACCGATTATGCCGACAGTCTTTTCGTGAAGATCAAAACCCACCAATCCATTAAGAGAGAAATTTCCTTCCCGCACGCGATTGTGGGCTCGAGGGATCTTTCGGTTAAGCGAGAGCATTAGAGCTACGGCGTGCTCGGCAACAGCATAAGGGGAGTAGGCGGGGACGCGGACTACGGTCAAACCCAGTTCCTTAGCGCACTGCAGATCTACGTGGTTAAAGCCGGCGGATCGCAGGGCTATCAACCGAACGCCGCCAGTTTTCAGAATCCGAAGTGATTCGGCGTCAAGCTTGTCGTTGGCGAAACAGCAAACCGCCGGAAAACCAGCCGCCAAAGGGGCGGTAGTGGCCGTAAGGCGGCAGTCGAGGAAAGAGATATCGTGTCGAAACTCCCGGTTGCTTGCTTCGAAATGTGTTCTTTCAAACGGATGGGTATCAAAAAACGCTAATCTCATTGCGTGCCCTCATTCTTCAGTTCATCCACTGCAAAGGCGATACCTCTGGGCATATGCCGTGCTCTAGGTAGTTATTGAGCCTATTGCTGAATGCCCTCAGCGTTTAAAAGTGACAAAAGGGCCCGAGGGCGACAAATTGTCCCATGCATTTCGGAGGTAAAGCGAATGCAGATTGCAAAAGGAAGAGTTCTTGCGGTGGATGATGACAGAGAGATGCGCTCTCTGCTTGAGGACTTTCTCACCAAGGAGGGGTACTCCGTCACGTCACAATCTTCCGCGATCGAGGCGTTAAAGCTTCTCCGATCGACTGCCGGTTTACCCTTTGATCTCGTGATTTCCGACATAAAAATGGCCCATATGGATGGAATGCAGTTCTTAAGCACCCTGAAATCGGAGTTGCCGGAATTGCCAGTCATTCTGGTGACTGGAAATGCCAGTATCGATACAGCGATCGAAGCGATGCGTAAGGGAGCTTTCCATTATTTGGTCAAACCGTTCAAGCTCAGTGAAGTCAGTGTGAATGTAGAGCGAGCCATCGAGAAGCGTAGTTTGTCGCTCGATGTGCAACGATTGCGTAAGGAACTGAAAAAAGACTGGGGTCTGAAGGATATCGTCGGAAAAAGTGCTGGTATGCGGAGCGTTTTCGATCTCGTCGAGCGCGTGGCTCCTTCAACTGCGAATGTTTTAATTCAGGGGGAGAGTGGAACCGGAAAGGAAATGGTCGCAAGGGCCATTCACAGCCTCGGGCCACGGGAAAAAAACCCGTTTATCGCTATCAATTGCACCGCGATTCCAGAGTCGCTTCTCGAGTCCGAACTCTTTGGCCACGCCAGGGGAGCATTCACGGGTGCAGCCGGTCAAAAAAAAGGCCTAATTGAAGAAGCAGACGGTGGAACTTTATTTCTCGACGAAATCGGTGACATGAGTCCCGCGCTTCAAGCAAAACTTCTGCGCGTTTTACAGGAAAGAAGTATACGGCCCGTGGGTTCTAATACTTTCGTCGATGTGGATGTGCGAATCATCGCCGCCACGCACAAGGATTTGAAGGTAGGAATTCGGGAAAATACTTTTCGAGAGGATCTTTTTTATCGGTTAAGTGTTATTCCCATCCAGATACCACCCTTGAGAGAGCGGTCAGAAGATATTCCGTTACTCGCAGAGCATTTTCTAAATAAGTATGCTGCAGCTAACGGCATCAGCGGAACTGCTCGCGTGCGCGAGTTTAGTAAAAGCGCCCTGGCGAAACTTATGCGGTTACGGTGGCAAGGCAATGTCCGGGAGCTTGAAAACGTTATCGAGCGTGCGGTCGTTCTAACGAAGGGAACTGTTATTGAAGATTCGGACATCCCGGATCCTGATTTGGGAAATTCGGACGATGCCTTTAGAGGCTTGATCTCTGATTTTCCGACGCTTACGCAGGTGGAAGAACGATACATGCGCATTGTTCTGCAAAAGACGGCGGGACGAAAAGATAAAGCTGCCCAGATTCTTGGGGTCAATCGAAGAACTCTCTATCGGAAAGAACGCGAGTTCGGATTTTCCGATCCTAATGCTCCGGAAGACGAACTAGTCGAGAGTCATTAGTTCTTCTTTGTACAACTGTGGACTATCTGAACCAGCATCGGCACGTTGATCGGTTTGGTTAGAAATTCGTTACAACCAGCCGCCAAACACTTATCCCGCTCATCGCTCATTGCGTGCGCGGTGAGTGCGATAATTGGAGTAAGATTTTTAAGCTTTCTAAGTTTGCGAGTGACTTCGAGTCCATCAAGTTCGGGCATTTGAATATCCATCAGAATAACGTCGTATCTAACGGTCTGTGCCTTTTTCAAAGTTTCCTCCCCATTATTCGCGAGGTCTACTGAGGCACCCTGTGCCCCTAAAAAGCGTTGCAGTAGCTCCCGGTTGTCAGGGTTGTCTTCTGCTACGAGGATATGAATTTGATCGAGCCGTGGCCAGGTGTTTCGATTATCGAGGGCGATGCCAGCCCCCGGCGTTTTAACCATTCCCAAGTTCGCTTCCCCAGGAAGATTTACGGGTATCGTAAGTCTAAAGGTGCTGCCTTTTCCGGGAGCGCTATCGACGAGAACTAGCTCTCCACCTAAAGCCTCGGCGAGCCGTCTGGAGAGAGCAAGCCCCAATCCGGTACCGCCGTATTTGCGGGTCGTCGAGCTATCCGCTTGGACGAACGGTTGGAAAAGGCGGGCTTGTTCCTCGGGTGCGAGTCCGCAGCCCGTGTCCGTCAGCGCAAAGCTCAATCGATTTGCATCTTTTTTATCCGAAAATACATGCAAGGAAACACTACCGCTGTCCGTAAACTTGACGGCATTACCTATTAAGTTAGTCAGAATCTGTCGCAAACGCGTCGGGTCGGAAATGATTTGGTTGGGAAAAGGGCGCTCGTAATGAACATTGAAAGTAACTTTTTTTTCCGCTGCAGTCGTCTGAAAAAGGGACACGGCATGTTCCACCTCAGCGACAATACTGAAAGCGACTAGCTCCACTTTTAGTGCACCTGCTTCTACTTTGGAAAGGTCCAGAATATCATTGATAAGAGTTGTTAGAGTGTCAGCACAGCGTCGGATTTTTTCCAGATAGTCTTCTCTCTCCTCACTGGAATTGCAATAAAGCGCAACCATCTCTGCGTAACCCAGGATCCCCGCAAGTGGCGTGCGAATCTCATGGCTCATATTGGCTAAAAATTCGCTCTTTGATTGGCTGGCCGCCTCCGCGATCTTTCTTGCCTGCACTAGCTCTTCCTGGACTTTTTTTCGTTCTGATATATCGCGGATCGCCGCGGTGACAAGAAAGCCTTGCGCAGTATTGAGAGGACTCAGACTAATCTCGATAGGGATTTCAGCACCGGACTTATGGAGTCCGAAAAGCTCAAGGCCCGCACCCATAGGTCGCACTCGAAGACTTTCGAAGTAACTCGATCTCTGTGCAACATGTTTAGTGCGATAGCGTTCCGGAAGCAGGCATTCAATCTTCTTTTTTAAGAGCTCTTCGCGCGAATATCCGAACAGCTTTTGCGTTTGAACGCTAACAAAGATGATAGTTCCTTGCGCGTCCACCATGACCAGTGCATCGGGTGCAGACTCCACCAGGCCCCGCCAAACTTCTTCGGTCCACTCAATATTCGGCACGTCTTTTTCCTTCCGAGAGCCCCGCCCTGTTCATTCTGGATAATGGCACAACCAATCTTATGTTTCGACAGTACACCGACAAGTTTCCCCGCATATAAAACCGGCAAATGCTCCGGTATAGCGTAGAATTGCAATCCGTGACTCAAAAATTTCCGCATGCACCCGAACTATTGCGATTAGGTTGGAGCGAGTTTTTTCAATCCCAGCTTTCCGCAGATGAATTAACTGATGCCACCGTTGCTCGCGTCGTGGAGCCGTTGCGCGGATTGTCGCGTGTCGCAGCAATAGCCGGCGAGATGTGGGCCGAGAACGCCGAGAGTGCCGGAGTCGGAGATTGGGTGGTGGGCACAATCCGTAGCGTTGATAACGATAAATTGCGATTTGCTGTGACCCGCGTGTTAAATCGAAAGACCAAGCTTTCGCGTAAGCCGCCCAGCGGAAAAAAGCACGAGCAGATCCTGTGTGCGAACGCCGATACCGTCTTTATCGTCGCGGCGATGAATCAGTTTTTGCAGTTTCCAGGAATTCAGCGCGCGATTACCGCCGCCACAATGGGCGGAGTCCAGCCGGTGTTAGTGCTGACGAAGGCAGATGTTTGCGAAGACGGTCCTGCTATTTTGCAGTCGGCTAAGCAAACCTTGCCCGGAATTGCAATTCATCCGGTGAGTATTCGGCAGCAAACCGGCGTTGAAGCATTAAAGGAATATTTTGGCAACGGCCGGACGGTGGTGCTTCTTGGTGCGTCGGGCGCTGGCAAGTCCACTCTCACCAATCACTTCACTCAAAGCCAAAACCAATTGGTAGGCGACACACGTGAAAGCGACGAGAAAGGGCGGCATACTACCACCGCTCGTCATCTGCATTTGTTGGCTTCAGGCGGAATGATTGTGGATTCACCTGGGATCCGCGAATTGCAGTTGTGGCAGGAGCCCGAAGGTCCTGCCAAACCTCGCAACAAAAAGCACAAGCAGCCGCGGCGAAGCTCGGGGCGTTATCGACAAGAGGATGATGAGTAAAAACTGGCCCACCTGTCTGTTGGTGGGGTGGATTGCGCGCCCCTCAATCTCTGTTCAATTGGGTCCTTTAACGCCATTTAATAGGCGTGAATCTCAGATGCCCACAATCTCGGTGCTCTTGCAGTTCGGCGGACCGACCATTTACCCGCCACGGCAGTTTCTATCGTTCCTCTGACTCGCGCACGATTTACCGTTGGCGTTGTAAAA
>Ga0163144_10017645_pt1 | contig 14530 bp, 14 predicted proteins | sample OliLak19BULKMAT1_FD_123175 | JGI IMG/M metagenome (GOLD analysis project Ga0163144, IMG submission 123175) | Freshwater microbial mat bacterial communities from Lake Vanda, McMurdo Dry Valleys, Antarctica - Oligotrophic Lake LV.19.BULKMAT1 | ecosystem: Environmental > Aquatic > Freshwater >... | reverse complement strand
TTTCCATTCAGATAATCCAATTATTTATTTGCAATATAACTATATTTTTGAAAAAGAAATCACTAATAAAACAACAAAGGGGCTGCCATTTCTGGTAGCCCCTTTGTTTTGGGGAGATTGTGCGTCATGCAAGAACTTTCTCTATCCTAAATATTTACTTGCTAACTTCAATTTTGAAGATTTTAGCTTTGCCATTCGATTTGATTATTCCGATATAAGTACCATTCGATACTTTTTCGCCAAGTTCGTTTGTGCAGTTCCAAGTTAGCTCAGCTGATTTATCTGCTATCATACCGAACGATTTCACTAAGTTTCCTTTCAAATCTATTATTGATAGTTCAATTGTGAAGTCTTTTTGGTTGGCAAATCTAATGTTTACAAAATCGCTAGATGGATTTGGCGATACTTGAAGTGACTCAACTAAGTTTTCATCAAGCTCAACACTTAAAGCTCCAATTTTTCCTAATAACTGCAATGTTAATGGATTTTTTGCTGCTTCAAAATATATAGATGCAGTTGCTGGAACATCTGTAGCAACTGTTGGTAGATAATCTATTGCTAAGTTTTCTTCTTTGCTTGGAGCAATTGCTAATCCTGAAGTTGAAGCAAATGCTGAAGTTGACAATACTACTTTTGTTACTTTTTCTGAATAGCTACCATTGTTTATTACACCAACTTTGTTTGTGCCTTTCTCGCCAACTTTTAGCGAAGCCACTTCCAAACTAGATTTCGATAAAGTTACTGGTGCATCTAAAATATAAGCTGTAGCTGTAATTCCTAAGTTAATTGGCGTAGCAGATACATCAGTAGTAACTTCTAATTCACCTAAAGTTGTTCCACGAGTATTTGGTTTGTAATCGAAAGTAATTGTTTTCGTTTCCCCTGCTTTGATAGCCATAGGTAAAGTAACATTCTTAGGCGTCAATAAATTTGCCAAAGGTCCGATTACTTTTAGTGCTGTAATATTTCCATCTTTTGTACCAGTGTTTTTAATTAATCCACTTGCAACGAAATCATAAACTTTGTTAACTTCTAAAGTATCAACAACCAAAGATTCGCTTGCAAAAGTGATATTAGCTCCACCAGTCGGCGACACAGTCAATTTAGCAATGTTTGAAACTGCTTTACCACAATCGTTTGTAACTTCGCAAGTGTAATCTCCAGCGTCTGTCAATGCAACTGCATCAAACGTCAATGTTGCCGAAGTTGCACCTGCTACATTTGTTGTACCTTTTTTCCATTGATATACTGTATTTGGTGCATTGCTTGTAGCATTCACAAACATTGTTATTTTAGTTCCTTCTGGTGTACTTTTGTTTAATGGCTGTGTAGATATAGCTGGTTTACTATTCACAATTACATTTACAGTAGCACTATTAGCATCTGGGCTACAAGTGCCTTTTAAAGTCGAGTAGTAAGCCCCTTTATCATTTGCTGATAAATTACTTAAATTAATTGTCGCACTTGTTTGCGATGTTAATTCAACTCCATCTTTAAACCATTTTACACTAGTAATATTTCCAGAAGAAGTGACAAATAATTTACCTACTCCACCTTCACATTGTGTGAATCCAACTGGCTGTGTTGTAACCAATGGAGGTGCAGCTAAAGTCAAAGCGGCAACATTGCTTGATGCAGCAATTGCACAGCCCGAACTTGCAGCAATCACTTTATAACTTCCAGCATTGTCAGAAACTAAGTTTGTCAAAGTTAATGTTTTTGAAGTTGCATTTGGGACATCTACTCCATCTTTTTGCCATTTGAATGACAAGTTGGAACCAGTAGCTTCGCCAAAGAATGTAACAACTCCACCAATACAAGCAGTTTGAGCCATTGGTTGGGTTGTTATTGCAGGGCCAGATGTAACTGTCAATGCAGCAGTATTGCTAATGATTGGGTTGCCACAAGCTCCCGAAACTTCGCAAGTATAATCGCCTGCCGAAGAAGGAATAACACTTGGAATAGTATATGTTTTTGAAGTTGCCCCACTAATATCATTACCATTTAACTTCCATTTATAAGTCAAATTTCCACCGACTGCATTTACATCGAAAGCAATTGCAGTACCATTACAGGCAACTTTAGAAGAAGGCTGTTTTGTGATGGCAGTTGGAGTTGACATTGAAAAGTTAGAAGCACTTTGGCTAGTTAAAGAAGAGTTATTCGCATCAGTAATTTTTATTCTATATTGATTGCCTGCTGGAAGCGAACCAGATATAGCCCATATATAGCTTAAAGCTACAGCAGGTATATTTGTTGCGATTGTAGTAGGGAAATTACTTCCACCATCGCTGGATAATGTAATGTTTATTAGTGTTGCTGCATTCTGAGTCCAAGAAATATTAGTGCTTCCACCTGGGCAATAAGCACCGCCACCATTTGGAGCAGTCAAAGTTAAGTTTGGAGCACTTACTACAGTAATAGCTTGAGTTCCAGTATTCCATTGATCTCCATCGGTACCACCTGTACCATTTACAGCATTCCCAGCAACTTGCACAAAATATGTACCAGCAGAAGTAGGAGCTTGCCAATCGAATGATACATCAATACTACTGCTAAGAGTTTGAGCTCCACTATGAGTAACTTCGCCACTTATTACTTGAAAACCAGAAGATGGATTACTTATAGTTCCAGTATTAGAACCACCTGATTGTTCTGTCTTAACACCTATATCACACCCAACTTTAGGTTGAGACGAGTTAGAAATTTTAACTGTAATACGAATAGTTTCGCCAGTATTTACTGTCCAACTGCCTTTGCTATTTGAGTAAGTAAAAGTTGTAGCAGAATTATTATTACCGTGGCAACTGATACCACCACATCCAGATGATGTTGAGCCTATTTTGCTAGCTGAATTTGACTGTAAACTTGTTGTAGAAAAAGCAATCAAACCAATTGCTAGAATTATATTGAAAAGATAGAACTTCGTACGATTGAATTTCATAGTATCCTCCGATAAATTGTTTTTAAAAATATACTTTCTGTATTCTATTAATGACTAAATTTTAATGTTTTTGTTACAAGAGTTAGTTGATTAATTGACATAATTTAATTTATTAAGATTATTCTTTTAAAAATAGTATCGCTATTGAAATCAATCAAGAAGAGGACTTTACCAGATTGCAATTGCATATTTGGGATAGCTTGAATTTCAATTCGCTGACCATTTGCATCGTATATCGAAAGTTGCGGTCTGGTTTGGACTAACTCTTCTATTAGCTTTTTCGCTTCCTGCAGAGTCAATATTACTTTTGTGAGAAATACTGAATTACTCTCAACTGTTGCATCTGCAACAGTAGTCGGATTGCTTACTTCAAAATTATAACCTTTGCAAAGTTGAACATCGTAAAGATTATGTTCTTCCACAGCATCGCCTGTACTTCCATAAATAGTAATGTAGAAATCATCTACACCTAAATACTTTTGAATATTTTCATTTAAAGATAATTGCCCAGAAGCAGAAAATTTTTTAGGACTAATCTTTGATTTAGGATCATACAAACTATCTATTGAAAAATATGAGAAACTATTGTTATTAGATAATTGTAAATTATAATTCCCATTTAAAGTTTGAACTAATCCATAAGATTTTATAAATTTATCATTTTGATTATGTACAGATGTTAACACCCCTGTGCTATCAGGCAATTTCAAACAGAGATGATTCCCATCGGGATCTTTGTTTTCTTCATTTTTGAATAAATCTAACTCAATAGCAATCGCATTTCGCAATCCAGAATATCCCAAGCCCCCTGCTGCACTTTGGCATTTGTCAATTTTATCCCTACTAAATACAATTGCTATTCCGTCAGCACCTTCTTCGGAGCCATCATAAAGTTTGTTGTTATCCCCATTTGCTATTTGGAATTTCAAATTTAAATTTAGAATTTCATTTATATTTATTTTTCTATTGAAGCTAATCCCACCACAGCTATTATTTTTCAGTTTATTTATTTTCACAGTATCATTTTTCTTTTCCGCATCGCCAAACAAACTATAATCAATCATTTCCGAGCAACTGCTTAATAGATTTGGTCTTGATGGCAAACCTAACTGCCCTTCTCCACCTATTTCAACTTTGCTAATATTTATAGTATTATTATTAATATCTCCCAATACTTTGATTAAATAATTTTTGCCTTGCACAGCAATATAGCTCGGATAACTATTATATGTAGGTGGGCTGCTTGTATAAAAAGATTGAATAGCACCAAGCGATATGTCTGGTTCATTAAATATTTTACCAACATCAATGCTATCAATAGTACTTGCTATTCTTGTGGAATCGTTGTCAAACATAGGATTATCAATAAACATACTCTTTAATAAATATAATTTTGAGCTTGCATTAGTGAATATTAAGTTATTATTTTTACCATTAAATATACTAATGCCATAAATATTCACAATATAATTATTTAATACTTTGCTAATAAACGAATAATTGTTTGTTGCCAAAAGCTTGCTGGTACTGTTTGGATCGAAATATAAACTTTGTATTAAACCATCGGCTGGAGATACAAATATTAGAGAACCCAATATTCCCATTTGTCCATTATAGCAGTATCCAGTGGAATTAAGATGGGTGTTAGAAGTCAAATCGCCAAAGTATTGTTCATTTAATTCAATTTCAAATGAATCTCTATAAACACCAATTTTTGCAATTAAAAATAGACTATCTCTATTTATCAGTGGCTTATATGCTTTAAATACTAATACATTATATAAATTATTTTTATTTTGATAATTAATAAATCCTGCCATTTTCTCTTCTAGTAAATAATCTTTTGTGAATTTCACATTAGTCATATTTGGACGAGTAGAATATTTACCCTGTTCATCGAAAAATATACGAGAAACTGCTGCACCCTGTGGTCTAGCAAAATTGATTAGTGAGATTACATCTACATAGCTAATTCTGCCTTCAAGGACTCTTGGCAGAAACATTGCTGCTTGAGTGCAAGATTTATTTGAGCTAAGTTTGTCGAGAATCACATTCCCATCATTATCCCAAACAGTAATGCCATCGGAATATAGTGATAACTCATCTGTAATGTCAATTGATGCCGACCCCTCTTCAGTATTTATTTTGCTCGGCAATTTATTGTTGATTATATTTCCTTTCGAATCGAATTCAATGCCGCAACCATTCCCGAAATACCACTTATTGTTTCTGAACTGTGCATTTGCCCCTATACCCATTGCTACTATGAGTAATATTACTATTTTTGTTTTGTTTCCCATTTGTCTAATATCTCCATTATTATATCAATACCATCTGTTAATGCAGCTGGCCCTGGCTGCAATATAATTTCCGACCCAATCTCATGTATTTCATCATTTTTGATTGCTGTGATTTTATCCCAACCATCTCTTTTGGTCATTCTTGCTTTCTTAAATTTCATCCCACACCACGAAGCAATTATCACATCGGGATTGCGTTCAATCACAATATCATTATCAGCAAGTATTCTTCGTTTTGCATCTTGGAAATGTCTATTCTCTTCAAATAAATCAATTCCTCCGCAAATCTCAATTATTTCGCTCACCCAACCTATCCCAGTAATTAATGGATCGTACCATTCTTCGAAATAAACTTTCGGCTTGTTCTTTCTTGCCAGTCCTTTCGCTTTTGCCGTTTCGATTCTCTTTGATAAGGAATCTGCATAATCAGCAGCTTCTTTGCTTTTGCCAAGTAAAGAGCCAAGTTTCAAAATCATAGAAAGTATTCCTGAAACAGAACGATGGTTGAAGCAATAAACTTCAATTCCTTGCTTGACCAAATCAGCTACTATTCCAGCTTGCAAATCCGACCAAGCTAAAACCAAATCTGGCTTCAGTTCAATTATGTCATCTATCTTCGCATCAAGATACCTCGCCACTATTGGCTTAGTTTTCAAAGCTTCTGCAGGGCGAACTGTGTATTTTGTAATGCCCACAATTAAGTCTTGCAAGTCAAGGGCATAAAGTGTTTCAGTTGTTTCCTCCGTTAGGCAAACAACTCTTTTGGGGTAATCATAAATCATATTTTTCTAAATATCCAATAAACTCATTCTTAATTTAACTTTTTATAGTTAATTTTGTATTCAAATTTTAATCAAGTTGTGAAAATTATGTCTAAAAACAAAAAAGAAAGCAAAGCTATTTCTGTAAATAAGAAAGAAATATCTATAAAAAAAACTGCTTCAAAAAAAGAATCTTCTTATGAATTTGAGTGTTTTCCCAACCCAAATCCTGGCAGATACTACGAAATAGTCCACATAGCAAATGAATTTACTTCTGTTTGCCCAAAAACTGGATTGCCAGACTTCGCAAAAGTCACTGTACGCTATGTGCCAGATCAAATTTGCGTTGAATTGAAATCTATGAAATACTATTATTTGGAATTCCGCAATAAAGGTATTTTCTATGAAGCTGTAACTAATAAAATCTTAGATGATTTAGTTGCGGCAGTAGAGCCAGAAGAAATGGAAGTTACAACCGAATGGGGTGCTCGTGGTGGAATGACATCAATTATTAGAGCAAACTACTTCAAACATGGAATTGAAGATATAGAAATTACTGATTTATAATTGAGTAAAATGAAAGTAAAATTAGGTAAAGATTTCGCTTGGGAAATGGCTCATAGATTGCCATTCCACGAAGGTCCATGCAAAAACATACACGGTCATTCTTATAAAATGAGAGTGGAATTAATTGGCGATTTGGATAAAAATGGCATGGTGTTAGATTTCTACGATATTCATAGAATTGTTCAACCATATATTGAGAAGCTAGACCACGCCTTTCTTTGCAACGAAAAAGATGAAAAAGTCATCACTTTTTTGAAAGAGAACGATTTCAAATTATATATTATTCCGAACAATACAACTTCGGAATATATGGCGATTTACTTGGCGAGTGAATTTGCAACAGAATTCAAAAAGTTCAAAAACTTAGATGTGATGCACGTTAGGGTTTATGAAACAGCAGATGCTTTCGCCGAAGTTTCTATTGTACTAAAATAATTATTTTGAAACTTCGTTAATAGTTGCATAGGCAATCATTATGACAAAAAACTGTCCAGGCATAGAATATAAATTAGATGACAACTTCGGATTTATAGCCGGAAGAGCTTCAATGGCTCTTTCACGCAAGTTACATCAGAATTTCAAAGAAGTAGGATACGATATCACTGCTGAGCAGTGGTCTGTGCTTATCAAACTTTGGGAAAAAGATGGTGAATCGCAACAAGGGATTTGCTCTGGAACTAATCGTGATAAACCTAGTATCACTCGTTTGATTGATAATTTGGAAAAGAATAATTATGTCGTTCGTATTCCTGACAAAGACGACCGCAGAATAAACATGATTTATCTGACTTCGTTGGGTAGAGAAATCAAAGACAAGCTTATACCTGTTGCCAAAAAAACTTTTGAAGATTCTTTAATTGGAATTTCAGATGATGAAATATTAGTAACTCGAAATATACTTAACAAAATATTTTACAACCTGACTGCCACTTGCTCCGAAGAGCAAAAACAAGAAGCCGAAGTCTGCCCTGAAGCTATGGCTGAAATATCAGCTAATTAGTGTGAATTTAAAAGATAAAAAAGGTGAATTAGTTCTACTCTTAATTACAATTATTTGGGGTGGCACCTTTTTATTCACTAAAAATGGTTTGAAAAGCGTTTCCCCTTTTATTTTTATTATTCTCCGCTTTAGCATAGCTCTCTTACTTTCTTTAACATTCTTCTGGAAAAAAATTCGCAATATTGATAGAGCCACAGTACATCAAGGATTAATTCTTGGTTTGCTTTTCGGTGGTGGCTTTATGCTTCAAACTTATGCCTTAGTTTATACTACTATTTCCAAAACTGCTTTCATTACTGGACTTGCCGCCGCATTTGTTCCTTTTGCGTATCGCATTGTTTTCAAACGGCATGTAACTCTTTGGCAATGGATAGGTGTGATTATTTGTATTTTTGGGTTAGGTGTATTCACCAATCCCAACCTTTCGCAATTTGAATTTGGAGATTTTCTTACTCTATGCTCTACTTTCTTTTGGGCATTTTATGTCACTTTAATGGATATGTTCACTAAAGAGCGTACCCACTTCGACGAAACTGTGCAACTTGTAACAATGCAATTTGTTGGAGCAATGCCAGTTACTTTACTTGCATTTATCTTTACCGATGTAAAAGATATGAAATTAGAAATCAATCCTGAATTATTAATTGCTTTATTTTATAATGGAGTGATAGCTTCGTTCGTCTTATCACTTTTGCAAACAAACTATCAGAAATTACTTTCCCCTGTGAAAGCATCTTTGATTTATAGTTTAGAGCCAGTTTTTGCATCACTAATTGCAATATTTGCACTGAATGAAATGCTAACTGGTAGGGAATTAATAGGAGCTGCTATTTTATTTTTTGGGGTTCTTTCTACTGAATTTGGGAAAATGATTTACGAGAAAATTAAAACTTAATGTAATTATGGAACAAAAAGATATTGATAGAATAATAGAAATGGCTTGGGAAGACAGAACTCCATTCGAAGCTATAAAAGTGCAATTTGGTTTTTCCGAAGCTAATGTAATTGCCCTAATGCGAAGTACATTAAAGCGTAGTAGTTTTAATTTATGGAGAAAAAGAGTGAATACTGGTGTAAGTATGAAGCATCTTAAAAGAAGAAATCCCGAAATCAACAGATTCAAATGTAGCTTGCAAAGAGGTATTTAATTGTATAAATTTGAAATAGTCAAGTATGAAATTTGAATTTACAACAAATTATTTAGCCATTTTAGAAAAACTGGATAAAATTGACCCAATCAAATATGGGCAAAGCCGCAATTATATAGATGGTGCTGTAACTCATTTATCTCCATATATTTCAAGAGGAGTAATAAGCACAAAGCAGGTTCTTACTTATGTTTTAAAAAAGGGATATAATATTTCAGAAATAGAATCATTTGTGAAAGAACTTTGTTGGCGTGATTATTTCCAAAGGGTAGCACAAACAAAAGATTTAAATATTGAAATAAAACACACCCAAACTCCAATTTCAAACTATGAATTTCCTTCAAATATATTAAATGCAACCACTGGTATAGAAGGTTTGGACACTGCAATACAACAATTATATAAAACTGGGTATATGCACAATCATTGCAGAATGTACATTGCCTCTCTTGTTTGCAATATAGCCAAATCACATTGGCACCATCCTGCTCAATGGATGTACTACCATTTATTAGATGGAGATTGGGCTAGCAATTCTTGTAGCTGGCAATGGGTAGCAGGAGCAAATAGCAATAAAAAATATTATGCAAATCAGGAAAATATCAATAAATTTACCTATACAAATCAAGTAAACACTTTTTTAGATAATTCCTACGAAGCACTCGAAATAATTGATACTCCAACAAATCTGATTAATACAGAATTGTTCTCATTTGAATTAGAATTACCAAATTCTAACATAATTCAATTTAATACAGAACTTCCAACATACATTTATAATTATTACAATCTTGATCCACTTTGGCATAAGGATAAGATTGGAAATAGGATTTTACTATTGGAACCCAACTTTTTCGCAAAATATCCAATTAGCTCAAAATGTATAGAATTTATGTTAGCTTTGGGGGATAATATACCCAATTTGCAAATTTATACTGGCTCATTCACTTCTTTAATTGATATTTACAAAGTCAACACAGAACATATTTATTACAAAGAGCACCCACTTAATTTAGGATATACGGGCAATATAGACGAAAGAGATTGGATAGAAGAAGAAATTTCTGGTTATTACCCTTCCTTTTTTTCATATTGGAAAAAAGTAGAAAAGATTTTAAAACAATAAAGATACAAAAATGATTTTTAAAAAAGAAGATATCGAACAATTAGAGCAACGTTATAGAACAGCTTTTGTAAATTCTTTAGCTGGTTTCCGCCAGGCAGTTTTAGTAGGCACTAAATCACTTGAGGGAAATTCGAACTTAGCAATATTTAATTCACTTATTCACCTTGGTGCAAACCCCGCATTATTTGGATTAATAAACAGACCAGAAAGTGTGCAACGCGATACGCTTCAAAATATTCTTGACACAAAAGAATACACTTTAAACTACATACATTATTCGCATCACGAAAAAGCACATCAAACTTCTGCCCGATACGAAAAAGGTGTTTCAGAATTTGAGAAAGTTGGATTCAATGAAGCATATCATTCAAATTTCTTTGCACCATTTGTTCAAGAATCTGTTGTAAAGATAGCTATGAAATTGGAAGACACTATTTCTATTCCTATCAATAATACTATACTAATTATTGGCAGCATAATGCAGGTTGATATAGATGCTTCTTTGGTTGGAACTGATGGATTCGTTTCATTATCGGAAGCAGATATATTAATTAGCCAAGGTCTTGATGCATATTTTGTTTCAAAAGGCATTGGTCGTTTGCCCTATGCAAAGCCCTAATTTTAGTATTTATTATGAAAAATATAAAGAAAGAATTCCTACCTCAAAAAGTATGTGCCACTTGCAATAGACCATTTGTTTGGCGAAAGAAATGGGAGAAAGTATGGGACGAAGTTAAATATTGTAGTGATAAATGCAGAATGAATAGAGGCATAATATGAGTATTAGCATCCTTTTCCCTCATCAGCTATTTGAACAAAACAAACTTGTTTCTAATTGCAATATTAGTTATTTAATTGAAGAATACTTGTTTTTTCGACAATACAATTTTTATAAACGAAAGATTGCTTTTTATAGAGCAAGTATGAAGTTTTAAGAAAAATATCTCCAATCAAAAGAAATCAAAGTTGTTTATATAGATTCATTCAACGAGTTATCTGATATTAGGAACTTGATTCCATATTATTATTAATCGTTTGTAAACATTTTATGTGAAAATTTCTTTCGCTTTGACTATATTAAGAAAAGTATTTGATTAAATTACAAAATATTAATGAAAAACTCAAAATTAGACAAAGCGAGCCGCATAGCTCTTGAACATTTTCTTGGACTCAAATCAACTGAAAAGCTACTGATACTCTCGGATTGGAACAAACGAGAGATTGGTTTGTCACTTTATGATGAAGGTAGAAAAATTGCCAAAGAGACTATCTATCTTGAAATCAAGCCTCAAAACATAAATGGGGAAGAGCCGAGCTCTGAAATTGCCGAACTATTTAAACAATTCGATTTAGTCGTGGCAGCCACAACCAAATCTTTCACCCATACCGATGCCAGACGTAATGCCTGTGCGGCTGGTGTTCGATTTGCGACTATGCCTGGCATCACTGAGGATATGATGTCTCGCTGTTTATCTGCCGATGTCAATAAAATTATAGCTACAACAAAACAAGTCGAAAAGGCATTGAAAAATGCTAAAGAAGTTAAAGTTACAACCAAGCTCGGTACTGATATAACATTGCCAATTATAGGCAGAAAAATATTGCCAAGCACTGGTATATTATTAGAGAAAGGAGCTGGTGGGAATCTACCTTCTGGCGAAGTTTACTGTGCACCACTCGAAGGCAAATCAAACGGCACTATTATATTCGATGGTTCAATAGCAGGTATTGGTATTTTAGAAAGTCCGATACTTGTAAATATAAAAGATGGATATGCAAGAGAATTCATTGGTGGAAAGCAAGCCAAACAATTCGAAAAAATGCTTAGTGAAGTTGGCGAAGATGCACTACAAATAGCGGAACTTGGCATTGGCACAAACTATAAAGCAAAAATCACTGGTATAATACTCGAAGATGAGAAAGTACTCGGCACAGTCCATATAGCATTTGGTAATAATAAATCTATGGGCGGAATAATTGAAGTTCCAATCCACATAGACGGTTTAATAAAAAAGCCAAACGTATTTGTGGACGGCAAACAAATCATGAAAAGTGGAAAATTGTTGTTGTAAGGGTTAGAACGGCAATTTAGCATAATCGAATTACCAATTCTTTCAACCCTAATCTCACTCCACCACTGCAATACACTTTAGCTCTATTGCTATTGGTGTGGGTAGGCAGTTTATTTCAAGTGTTGTGCGGCAAGGTGGAGTATCTTTGAAATACTCAGCCCAAAGTTTGTTGTAAATTGTGAAGTCATCTTTCATGTTAGTTAGAAAAACTGTTACGTCCACCAAATTTGTCCAATTCGAACCAGCTTCTTCCAAAATAGCACGTACGTTTGCAAATACTGAATGGCACTGAGTAGCAATATCATAGCTTATTATTTTACCACTTTCGTCAAGCTCCACACCAGGTATTTTTTTGGTGCCTCGCTCTCTTGGGCCAACTCCAGAAAGAAATAATAAATTACCCACCCGACGTGCGTGAGGGTAATGTCCAACTGGTTCTGGTGCTTTATTGCTATTAATTGAATTGTCGTTCATACTATTTCAAAATAATTAATTACACATTGAAACGGAAGTGCATCACATCGCCATCTTTAACAATGTATTCTTTTCCTTCTATTCTAAACTTACCATTATCTTTAATTTTCTGCTCAGTGCCAAATTGGAACAAATCTTCGCAATGGTAAACTTCTGCTTTTATAAATCCACGCTCGAAATCTGTATGAATCACAGCAGCAGCTTGTGGTGCAGTTGCTCCTTTTGGGAAAGTCCAAGCTCTCACTTCTTTTTCGCCAGCCGTGAAATAAGTGCATAAATCTAGCAAATTATATGCCTTGCGTATTAGTTGGTCTAAGCCACTTTCTTTCAAACCCATACTTTCAAGAAATTCTTTTTTCTCTTCTTTTGAATCAAGCTGAGAAATTTCACTTTCTATTTTGCCACAAATTGTAACTACTTCCGAACCATTTTTAGCGGCAAATTCTTTTACAACTTTCACATAATCGTTATCTTCGGCAATTGCAGCTTCATCTACATTGCAAACGTAAACTTGCTTTTTCATCGTAATCAAATGCAAATCTCTAATTGAAGCTAGTTCGTCTTCTGTTAAGCCAAGTTTGCGAACAGGAATACCATTGTTTAATTCAATAACTAATCTATTCAATACTGGTTCTGATGCTTTTGCAATGTCCGACACAGCTTTGTCACTTGAGCGAATCATTTTGCCAAGATTGGCAAGTCTTTTATTTACAGTTTCCAAATCAGCATAAGCCAATTCCAATTCAATAATTTCAATATCACGAAGTGGATGCACACTGCCTTCCACGTGTATAATGTTATCTTCGTCGAAGCAACGCACCACGTGCAATATTGCTCCAACTTGTTTGATATTCCCCAAAAATTGATTACCTAAGCCTTGCCCAGTGCTAGCACCTTTCACAAGTCCAGCAATATCAACAAATTCCACAGTAGTTGGAATAATTTTTTGAGGTGGAATATATTCAGTTATTCGATAAAGTCGAAGATCTGGCACGTCCACTATGCCAATATTTGGCTCAATAGTGCAGAATGGATAATTAGCTGCTTCGGCTGGTGCAGAAGTTAAAGCTGAAAAAAGAGTTGATTTGCCCACATTTGGCAATCCTACGATACCGCAATTCAATGACATTTAAGATGACCTACAATCTATTTAAAAACTAAATCTGTTTTTGAATAAAACACAATCTCAAAATTAACTATTTTAGCACTTACAATAATGATTAAAAGTAAATATTAGCAAAATAATGAGCACACTTTCCCTATTTGAAGAACCAAAAACACAAGACCTAATCATCTATACAGACGGTGCCTGCCTCGGCAATCCCGGTCCTGGTGGCTTAGGATTAGTTATAATCGAAGGCGAAAGCGAGAAACAATTCGCAGAGGGCTACAAACTTACCACCAATAACAGAATGGAGATAATGGCTGCGGTGAAAGCACTATATATGATTGGCAACCAAACTCGAAATATCAAACTTTATTCAGATTCTAATTTATTGGTAGCTGCACATAAAGATGGCTGGTTGAGAAATTGGCAACGCAACAATTGGAAAAAGTCCGACAAAAAACCAGTACTAAATAGAGACCTTTGGGAGGCATTGCTCGAAGCAGAGAAACCACACAAAATAGAATTTATTTGGGTGAAAGGACACGCCAACAATCACTACAACGAAATCTGCGATAAAATTTCTAGAGATGCAGCCGAATTTCCAGTACTTAAAGACGATGTCGGGTATCAAACAATATAGTTTTAAAGATTTGTTAATGAATTTTGATTTCTATTGTGAGTATGTTAGTAAAGATTATTTGATATTTCAAGCTAATGCTCTTGAGATTATTTTTGTGCTTTAGACTATAATTAAAGTTATTTATTCAGAATTAATATTTTAATTTTGAATATCTAAATATTCATTATATGCACCGCACAATAATTCAATTTCGCCTAAATTATTTTTATAAATGTTATATGTAGCTTTAGTTATTACATATTCATACTCGTGGGCAAGCATATTTCTATAGCCAATCATTTTCTTTGCAATCATTGCTAATTCTGGCTTTAATATCTTTAGATTTTCTAGATGCTCAAAGCAATCGTTGTACCCTTTCGGTAATACTTTCTCAACTTTAGAAAGTATATG
>Ga0163144_10017644_pt1 | contig 14530 bp, 14 predicted proteins | sample OliLak19BULKMAT1_FD_123175 | JGI IMG/M metagenome (GOLD analysis project Ga0163144, IMG submission 123175) | Freshwater microbial mat bacterial communities from Lake Vanda, McMurdo Dry Valleys, Antarctica - Oligotrophic Lake LV.19.BULKMAT1 | ecosystem: Environmental > Aquatic > Freshwater >... | reverse complement strand
GTTTCGAATAAAGCGAGTCTGCTCTTTTTCAATATTTTCGAAAACTAAAACTTCATAAGTTTTTGTGTCATCGACTAAAGTTTGTGCAAAAAGTAGCTTTGAAAAAAGTAAGCATGTTAAGCTTAAAAGAAGAGTTCTTAGATTCATATTAAAATTCATTTTTTTTTGCTATTTTACAGACGATTTATAAAAATTTGGAAAATGAGAATCTATTGCAGATACAATGTAAACGATTCTAACAAGATTCTAAAACATTAACCTAAACTTTTTTAACGGATGCTGTTTTCTTTTATTGCTGCAAGCCGCCATATCGGTTTTATATATGTTGGTTTTCTTTTGTTAGGAGGCTTTTTTCTTTCGGCGACAACCTTGTCTGCCCCAATACCTTTCGATGAATATTGGTACAAAGGGCAGGGCGAGGTAAATACTTATAGTCTGAAGCAAATTCGCTATGGCGAAATTCACGAAGGGGAAGCTTTATTGATTTTTGAAGCAGAAGACTTTTCTAATTCAAAACAGGTAAAATTAGACTATCCCGAGGCCGCAGGGGGAGATGCCATAAAAATTTTGAAAACTAACCAAATTCGTAAATTCGCCACAGGTGTTTACGATTATTCGGTCATGCAATCGGTGTTTACACCTATCGACTCTGAAAAAAATCCTAATACTTTGAAGGTATCAACCTCAGTGCAGGATTGGAACGGACATGTTTTTACTCAATTGAATATGCAGGCGCATCAGTACGCTTTCAAAGTATTTTCTTATTTTGAATCGGAAGGAAACACTGAAGTGTTTTTGAGTAAGGTATTGCTCGAAGATGAAATTTTTAATATCATTAGAATCAATCCAGCAGAGCTGCCTACTGGAAATATTCAAATCATACCTAGTATGGTTGCTTTGCGCTTTTTGCATCAAACACCCGAGGTATTGGATGCGCGAGCCAAAATAGAAGTTGGAAAAAAAACAAATATTTATGAACTCGATTATATCAAAAGTGGTCATAAATTGAAAATAATGTTCAAAAATGAATTTCCTTATACCATCGAAGGTTGGGAGGAACATTATAAGGAAGATGGTAAAAAATTACTAACAACAGCTACTTTGAAAAAATCAATGCTTATGGCTTATACCAATAGGCACTTCAATTCTGACAAAAACTTGAGAGACGAGTTGATGTTGAAAAAATAAAAAAGTTACACATCACAAAACAACTAAATTATATGAAATTCTCAACCCGTGTAAATGGCAAACTCCTCCTCACTGGCGAATATTTCGTCATGGACGGAGCTACTGCTCTGGCCTTGCCTACTCGTTATGGCCAAAAAATGACAGCAAGCGATGGCGATGAACCCAATGTATTGCATTGGCTCAGCTATGACCATGAAGGAATCTGCTGGTTCGATGGTCGTTTTGGCCTCTCCGATTTTAGTATCTTAACTGCCGATGGGAGCGAACCCAACAAAATTGCAGAACAGTTGCAAAAAATTCTCCTCGCTACGCGCAAACTCAATGCCAAGTTTTTGACCGATACAACAACAGGTGTAAAGGTAGAGACGCATCTTGAATTTCCGCGCAATTGGGGCTTGGGCTCAAGTTCTACTTTGGTCACTATGTTGGCCGAGTGGGCCGTGGTAAATCCTTATAGCCTTTTGGAGGCTACTTTTAAAGGTTCGGGATACGATATAGCTGCGGCTACGGCATCAGGGCCTATGCTCTATCGCCGCTTTCATGGCCGCCCACAGTCAGAGGTTTCTTCTTTTAATCCCAATTTTAGGCATCAGCTTTACTTTGTGTATTTGAATCAAAAACAAGATTCGCGCGACGCATTGGTACATTATATGGTTACACCTTTGGAGCAAAGGGAGATACCGTTGGCCCGCATTACACAAATTACTTTCAATATAGCGCAATATACACAAACCTTGGAGGATTTTGAGGAATTGATAGCAGAGCATGAAGCGTTGGTACAAACCGTTGTGCAACAGCCCCGTGCCAAAGATTGTTTATTTGCCGACTATTGGGGTGAGGTAAAATCGCTGGGTGCTTGGGGCGGAGATTTTGTATTGGTAACAAGTAATGAACCAGAGGAAAAAACACGTCAGTACTTTGCCGAAAAAGGTTTTGAGACAGTTATTTCTTACGATGAGATGATTTTGCATTAAAACTGTGCCTATAATATAAAGACTTTGAAAACGCTATCCCAGTTTTGGCAGCAAGACTGGGGTGGTTAATCTAAAAAAAAAATGAGCAACTGAATTTGCAATAACTAATTCTAAATCAATTACTTTTTGAATAATTAATGATAACCAAAGAAGAATTAGATAAATTGCTTCCTTTGCTGGATCAAGATCAATTGGAAAAAACTATCTCAAGAAATGATGCAGATAAGTTTGGGGAAGCTATTTGTTCTTTTTCTAATGACTTGCCTAATCATAAGTAAGCAGGCTACTTAATTGTAGGTGTAAATGACGATGGATCTCGGGCAGGTATGACTATAGACGACCAACAACTACAGACATTACTTTCTTTTAGAACAGATGGCCGAATTGTTCCTCCACCAGCTTTAGTGGTTGCAAAATTTGTTTATAACGATGGTGAAGTTGCCGTTGTGGAAGTACAACCTCATTTTTTGCCACCTGTTAGGTTCAAAGGAAAACTCTGCGTGAGAGTTGGACCAAGAAAAGGTACTGCAAATGAGGCAGAAGAAAGAATATTGACAGCAAAGCGTTCTGCCTTTGCAAGAACCTTTGATGTTTTGCCATGTAAGGGCAGCGGTTTAGATGATATTAGTATAGAGCTTTTTAAACTGCGTTATCTTCCAGCTGCTATTGATGCAGAAACACTAATGGAAAATGGTCGTGAGCTCAAACAACAAATTGCTTCACTCAAGTTTTTTGATATAAAAGAGAATTGCCCTACTTTTGCAGGAATACTCATGTTTGGCAATAACCCTCGGTTCTTTATACCAGGAGCATATATTCAATTTGTAAGGTTTTTTGGGCGAAGACGAAGCGAGCGATTTTGAATTTGAGCATCGTTTTGAAGGAGATTTGACTACTCAATTGAAGCAAATCGACGAATTTATAAAAGCTAATGTTATCAAAACAGTTCTTCCTGAGTTGGGAACAGAACATATTGCAAATTATCATATACGAGCTATTAAAGAGCTTCTTTTTAATGCAGTTATTCATAGGGATTATCAGTCAAATGCACCTATAAAATTTTATGAATTTTCAGATAGAATTGAAATTTCAAATCCTGGAGGGTTATATGGTAAAGCCAGACCAGAAAACTTCCCAAATGAAAATGACTATCGAAACCCTGCTTTGGCAGAAGCTGTAAAAAATTTAGGCTTTGTAAATGGGTTCAATGTAGGCGTAAAAGCAGCATTAGCAGCATTACAGAAAAATGGAAATCCACTCCCCGGGTTTATAAAAGACCAACCAACATGGTTTTTGGTAAAAATTTTCAAAAAAATATGAAAACAGTTATTTTTTTTAAATAATGAAGGAGGAGTAGGAAAAACCACATTAGTTTATCACTTTACACAAATGTTAGCCGAACTAGGGCATAGATGTTTGGCTGTAGATCTTGACCCGCAAGCGAACTTGAGTTCAATGTTTTTATCAGACGATGAGTCGGAAAGAATCTATCAAGTAGAAAATAATAGAGAAACATTAACATCGGGAATAAAGCCTTTAGACAGAGGTGTTGGCGATATAGCAAGGGTTAAAATTCATGAAATAAATAACAATATTGGGCTTTTGGCTGGCGATATGGATTTGTCTCTTTTTGAAGATAAACTTAGTTCAAGTTGGAGTAAATGTATTGATGGTGATGAAGCTGCATTTAGGGTCGTTTCTTCTTTTTACAGAATAATCCAAAAAGAAGCAATGAGTTTTGACGCGGAGTATTGTGTTATAGATGTAGGGCCTAATTTTGGAGCTATAAATAGAGCAACCTTGATAGCTGCCGATTATGTAGTAGTGCCTATGGCAGCTGATTTGTTGTCACTTCAGGGGTTGAGAAACACGGGCAAGCGTCTCGAAACATGGAAAATGGAATGGGCTGATAGGTTTCAAAGAAATAGAGCTACTTATATAGCACTGCCCAATGGAAATATTAAACCTTTGGGCTATGTTGTTATGCAGCATAGCATGAAGGAAAGCAAGCCTGTTCAATCATATCTGAAATGGGCAAATAGAATTCCTGCTGTATTCAATGAATATGTGCTGAGGGCCAAAAGTGAAGAACTCACAAAAGTTGAAGATGATAAAAATTGCTTAGCTATGTTGAAGCATTATCATAGTTTGATACCAATGGCAATGGAGGTCAGAAAACCAATTTTTTTATTAAAACCTGCCGATGGCGCAATTGGTGCTCACCTTCAAGCCGTTTTGCGTGCTTATAAAGATTTTAAAATATTGACTGAAAAAATAATACAAGGAATGGACTAACATTGCTTCTTCTTGTTCTACTACCTTTATGGACATTATCTACGGCTACATCGAGCGCATCACCTTTCAGCATCCCGAAACAGGTTTTACCGTTGCCAAAATACAGGAGGCTAAAAAGTATGACCTGACGGTACTTGTAGGCGATATGCCTTCTTTGCAGGCAGGCGAAACCGTGCGTTGTGAAGGTGGGTGGCACAATGACTCAAAACATGGTCTGCAATTCAAAGTAAAAACTTACGAAGTGCAGCGTCCTGCTACGGTCAATGGTATCAAAAAATATCTGGGCTCTGGGCTTATCAAAGGGATAGGCCCTGCTTTTGCCGAGCGTATTGTAAAGTATTATGGCGAAAAAACGCTTGATATTATTGATGAAACACCCGATGAACTCATCAATATTAGTGGCATTGGACAAAAACGCATCAGCCAAATCAAAAAATGTTGGGCAGAGCAAAAGTCAATTCGCGAAGTGATGGTCTTTTTGCAAAGCTTTGGCATCAGCCCTACTTATGCGCAAAAAATATTCAAAACCTACCGAGACGAGAGCATCGCAAAAATAGAAGAAAATCCCTATCAATTGGCACGCGATATTTACGGTATCGGTTTCAAAACAGCGGATGCCTTGGCGGCCAAAATGGGCATTGAAAAAACATCGGAGCGACGTGTAGATGCAGGTTTGGAATTTGTACTCTCTGAGCTTTCCAACGATGGGCATACCTGTGTGCCTGTAGATATTTTTTTGGAGCAAGCTGCTGAATTGTTGGAGGTGGAAAAGCCGCTGACGGAGGCTCGTATGCTGAATAGCAAAGAACAAGACCGTATTGTTATAGAGCCATTGCCGATGGCCGAGGGGCCGATGGCTTTTGTTTGGCTCAAAACTTTTTATCTTTGTGAGTTAGGCATCGCCCGCGAATTGCGTCGCCTCCTCGATGCGCAATCTTTATTGCGTATGATAGACCCCGAAAAGGCGCTTGCCTGGGGGCAACAACAATTGGGCATAGAACCTGCCGAGCAACAGAAAAAAGCGGTAATGAGCTGTTTGTACGAAAAAGTGCATATCATCACGGGGGGTCCTGGAACGGGAAAGAGTACGATTACGAATATCATTCTCACCATCTCGCGCAAGCTCACCGATAAAATCTTATTGGCAGCGCCAACGGGCCGTGCAGCTAAGCGTATGTCAGAAATTACCAAAATGGAAGCCAAAACCCTGCATAGTTTATTACAATTTGATTTTAAAGCGGGTGGTTTTAAACACAATAGAGACAATCCTTTAGATGCCGATATTATCATTGTCGATGAGGCAAGTATGATAGATACGGTGCTGATGTACAGCTTTTTGAAAGCAGTCCCCGACCATTGTCGGCTCATTTTGGTTGGTGATGTGGACCAATTGCCAAGTGTAGGTGCGGGCAGCGTGCTGAATGACCTCATTTTATCGGAAAAAATTCCAACAACGCGCCTGACCGAAATTTTTCGCCAAGCGGCCAATTCGCGTATTATTACCAATGCACATCGTATCAATAAAGGGGTTTTTCCAGAATTGGACAACAGTCCTGGCAGCGATTTCTTCTTCTCAAAGGAAGATGATACCGAAAAAATAGCGGAGATGATTTGCAGTTTGCTTACGCAGCGGCTACCCAAGCGTTACGGCTTCAATGCTTTTGATGATATTCAGGTGCTGAGCCCCATGAAAAGGGGGTTAATTGGTACACAGCGACTCAATGAGTTGTTGCAATCGCGCCTCAACCCCTCCGATGAGCCTTTGGTCAGGGGCGGTTCTTCCTTTCACCTCAAAGATAAGGTGATGCAGATTCGCAATAATTACGACAAGGAAGTTTATAATGGCGATGTGGGGCGCATTGTAAAAATAGATAGGGTAGAGCAGGAGTTGCTGGTCTGCTTTGATGGGCGCGATGTGGCTTATGATTTTACAGAATTGGATGAACTGGTCTTGGCTTATGCCATTTCGGTACACAAGTATCAGGGGAGCGAATGTCCTTGTATTGTTATGCCTATACATACTTCGCATTATAATCTTTTGTTCAAAAACTTGCTTTATACGGGTATCACGAGAGGTAAAAAGTTGGTGGTGCTCATTGGTAGCCCCAAGGCAATTTTTATTGCATTGCAAAATGACCAAACGGCTGCGCGCTGGACAGGACTGCGCTGGCGAATGGTTTGAGCTAACTATCAAATATTATCTTCACAGCAAAAATATCGACAAAAAGCCTTAAATTTGTAATCGAAAATGCTGTCTAATGCGTTCTGAGGGACAAAAAATAGGAGAAATAGGGAGATTGTCGCTGCGCAGAGGGCTACGCCGTTCAGATTTTCAGATGTTGCTACGCGGTTGCTGCGCAGAGGCTTTCGGCGTTCAGATTATTAAATTTTTAGATAAGAGATTGTAGAACAGAAGATACTAATTACCAGCTACCAAATACTTTCAAAGTGAACTTACCAAAAATATCCATTGTCACCGTCACTTACAACTGCGAGTCGGTGATTGAAAATACCATCAAGAGTGTCGTTGCACAAACCTATCCCAATATCGAATACCTTGTTATTGATGGCATGAGTAAAGATAATACACTAGGAATCGTAGAAAAATACCGAGCGCATATAGATACACTTATCAGCGAAAAGGATAAAAACAACTACGATGCCATGAACAAAGGGATGCGCCTCGCTACTGGCGACTATATCTGGTTTTTGCACGCAGGCGATATTGCCGAAAGTCCAACTGTGTTGGAAGATGCTTTTAAAAACCACAACGACGAAGATTTCGTCTATGGCAAAGTGAAAATTGTGGATAGCGAGGGCAAGGTCATCCCTTGGCATAAGCAGCATCCCGATGCTAAAAACTTGAGCTGGCGCAGCTTCCGAAATGGGATGATTGTTTGCCATCAGGCAATGTTGCCACATCGCCGAATATGGGAGGAATATCGTTATGAAAAATTTCGCCTCGTAGCCGATTTAGATTGGACAATTCGCATTCTCAAAAAAGCAAAAACTTATCGCAATACAGGCCTTATTCTCTGCTCCTTCCTCAAAGGGGGTATTTCGGCCAAACACCGAAAAGCTTCTTGGAAAGAGCGTTTCAATATTCTAAAAGAACATTTTGGGCTTTTGCCTACACTTTGGGAGCATTTGCGTATTGTGGGGCAGGCAATCAGAAGGGGAAATGTAGCACCATAATTTTTGATAAGCGCAAAAATATCGTAACGAAAGTAACCTGATAATTAATTTTGCATAGCTACTCAAATAGTTCTAACTTTACAGTTCTAATACCAACGTCTATTTTTTTAAATCTGCCATATAGAAACCTGCCATCTACCAATCTATAACATGAAAAAAGCATTAATAACCGGTATCAACGGACAAGACGGCTCCTATTTGGCCGAATTTTTATTGGAAAAAGGCTATCAAGTTTGGGGGATATTGAAACGAAATTCAGTTTCTGAAAATCAAACTTACCGCCTCAATGATGTGTATGGGCATCCTGAATTGAAGTTGGAATATGCAGATTTGCTCGACATGGGCTCCCTCATTCGCGTATTGCAAATGTCGCAACCCGACGAAATTTACAACCTTGCAGCACAATCGCATGTACGCATCAGCTTCGACCAACCGCTCTATACTGCAGAGGCAACGGGCTTGGGTACTTTGCGCCTCCTAGAGGCAGTGCGCCTTACCTGCCCTCTTGCTCGTATATATCAGGCAAGTTCCTCCGAAATGTTCGGAAATAGCATCGATGCCGATGGTTTTCAGCGCGAAACAACTCCCTTGAGTCCTGTATCGCCTTATGGCTGTGCCAAAGTGTTCTCTTATCATATCTGTCGCAATTATCGCAATGCCTACGGCATGTTTATTTCCAACGGTATTTTGTTCAATCATGAGTCGCCACGTCGTGGTTCCAATTTTGTGACCAATAAGGTTGCAAAAGAAGCTGTGCGTATCAAATTGGGTCGTGCCGAAAAGTTATCGCTTGGAAATCTCAAAGCTACCCGCGATTGGGGGCATGCCCGTGACTATGTACGCGCGATGTGGATGATTTTGCAACATCATACACCCGATGATTTTGTTTGTGCCACAGGCATTTCGCATTCAGTTGAACAATTGGTTGAGCATGTTTTTAATCGGCTCGACCTCGATATTCACACACATGTACTCACCGATGAACGCTATTTTCGTCCCGAGGAGCTACATGACCTGAAAGGCGATTATTCAAAAGCTAAGGAAATTTTGGGTTGGGAACCAACCATCACTTTTGAAGATATGATGGACGAAATGGTCGATTATTGGTTTGATTATTACCAAAATCCAAAATTGGGATAGCACAAGCATCTAGTACCTCGTACTTTTGTCTTAAACCCTAAAAAAACGCTACCTTATCATGGCAAAACGCCTCGTTACTGGTGGTACTGGCATGGTCGGTACTGCAATTAATGCCGATTTGAAAATCGGAAGAAAAGACTGCAACCTCAACGATTGGAATGAGGTGAACGCTTTTTTTGAAAAACACAAACCCGAAGAGCTGATACATACTGCCGCAAAAGTGGGCGGTGTGTGGAGCAATATGCACTATAAAGGCGATTTTTTCAGAGAAAATATCCTGATGAATACCTTTGTCATAGAAGCTGCAAGGCTGCATGGAGTGAAGCGCCTTGTGGCTTTTTTGTCTACCTGCGTCTTTCCCGATAAAGTAGAATATCCGCTCGACCCTCAAAAAATACATCTAGGCCCACCGCATAGCTCAAACGATGCCTACGCTTATGCCAAACGCATGGTGGATGTGCAGTTGCATGCTTACCGCGAACAGTATGGTTTGGAATATGTATCTGTTATTCCCACCAATATTTATGGCCCACATGACCTCTTCGACCTCGAAAATGGGCATGTAGTGCCTACGCTTATTCACCGCTGCTTTTTGGCAAGGGAAACGAGGGAAGACCTCCTTCAGGTATGGGGTACAGGAAAGCCCCTGCGCGAGTTTATCTTCTCGGAAGATGTGGCTGCCCTCAGCGAATGGGCTCTGGAAAACTATACGGGCGCCGAGCCACTTATTTTCTCCACCTCCGAAGAAGTTAGTATCAAAACATTGGTAGAAATGATTGTGGAGTTGCTCCAATTCAAAGGAAAATTGGTTTGGCTCAGCGATAAGCCCGATGGGCAATTCAGAAAACCGAGCGATAATTCTAAAATTAGAGCCTACCTACCCGAGTTTAAATTTACGCCACTCTATGAGGGCTTGAAAAAAACAATTGAGTGGTTTGAAGCTAATTATCCCAATGTGAGAAAGTAAATAATACCCCATGAAAAACTATTTATTTGTCCTACTTTGCCTGTTGTTTTTGCCTTCATTAGCGGCGCAATACCCCACAAAACCCAATCCTGTCGTTTATGTCAATGATTTTGCCTCTGTATTGAACGAGGAGGAAAGAACCAATCTGCGTCGAAAACTATTGGATGCTTATCGCAATAATAATCAAACCTTTCAGCTTGTCATTGTTACGGTAGCCGATATGGGCGGGCAGGATATAAAAAGCTACTCGCAGGGATTGGCGCAAAGTTGGGGCATCGGCAGTAAAAGTGATGATGGTATCGTGTTACTCATGGCCAAGCGCGAACGCAAATTGCGCATCGAAGTAGGCTATGGTTTGGAAGCAAAAATAACAGATGCTATCGCAAGCGATATTGTAGATAATATCATATTGCCTGCTTTCAAGCAAGGGCAATTTTATAGAGGTTTTGATGAGGGAATTGACCAAATATTGGCTGCGCTTGCTGCTCAAGTTCTTGAACTAAAACCATATAATGATAATCAAACGATTGTAAATAATGATGACGGCCCTAGTAACAAACAGCCCAAATATACAAGCGGAGATACTGTTGTTGTTATTATATCTATTGTTGTCATTTCGTTCTTCCTTTTGATTGTTTTCTCATTTTTTTATTATAGTTTTTCAAGTGCTGGCCGTCATAATGGTACGCGCACCTACACGCATCAAGCGAATACGAGGAGCACATATAGCGATTCAAAATATTCCGATTATAGTGACCGTGGTAGTTATAGCGATACAAGTAGTTATAGCGATACAAGTAGTTATAGCGATACAAGTAGTTATAGCGATTATTCCGACTCCTCCTCAGGTGGCGGCAGTTTTGGCGGCGGCGGAGCCGATGGCAGCTGGTAGTATTTCCTCAAAAAAAAAATCAGACTTTGATAAAAAAACTCATTCTTTTTATTTCTATTTTTCTCTTTTTCTTGCCATCGAGCATGGCACAGTATGCCTCAAAGCCTGTATACCAGCGACCAAGCATCACTGCTGAGTGAGGTAGAACGTAAGGCACTGCAAGAAAGGCTTGTTCAGGGTCATCAAATAGCCAAAAATGAGTTTCATCTCAGGCTTGTTATTGTCATGGATATGAAAGGGATAGATATAAATACCTATAGTCAGGGCTTGGCAACCTATTGGGGTATAGGAGACAAGCGGAAAAATAATGGAATTTTGTTGCTGCTCGCACTCAAAGAAAAAAAAGCAAGAATAGAAGTTGGCTATGGTTTGGAAGATAGACTGCCCGATGCCGTAGCAGCCGATATTGTTGATAACATAATGTTGCTAGCGTTTAAAAGGGCCAATTTTTTTGATGGATTAGAAGATGCCACTATTAAAATAACAAATATTCTACTTCCCCAAACGCTGAATCCGCTAAATGAGCCACAAGAGGTAGTGGCTAAAATAACAAAGGATTCTGTTATTGTTGTTTTAGATACAGCGCAAGCACCGATTCCCGAACCTTCGCCTCCTCCTCCTAGTGTAAAAAAAAACTATTTGGGAAGAGTTGGCTGAAAACCTAGATATTGTCGCTTTTTTGGTCATTATCTTGATTATCATTACATTAAGCCTTGTTTTTTTTCAAAGATTAATTTTGGAATACCTGCTGTTATTCTTACTGGAGAGTCAGGTGCTGGCCAAACTTATTCAGGTGCTGGCTCTTGGGGGACGCGGCGGCGGCGGAATTTTGGCGGTGGCGGTGCTAGCGGTAGTCGGTAAAACTTTCGGACAATAGCTTTTTTCTTTTTTAGAACTTTATTACTATATTTGCAACCTCATTTTTGAAATTATACTCAACTCTCAATACTCAATACTCAATACTAAATAACTCATATCATGGGAAGAGCATTTGAATACCGCAAAGACCGAAAAATGAAACGTTGGAGCCAAATGGCCAAGGTATTTACCAAAATTGGTCGTGAAATAGCTTTGGCAGTGAAAGAAGGCGGTCCTGAACCTTCAACCAATCCCCGTTTGCGCATGGCTATCCAAAATGGCAAATTGGCCAATATGCCAAAGGTAAATGTTGAAAACGCCATTAAACGGGCTATCTCCAAAGATGCCGAAGACCTTAATGAAATGATTTACGAAGGTTTTGGCCCTCATGGTATCGCCTTTTTAATTGAAACTTTGACCGATAACCCTACACGTACAGTTGCTGGTATGCGCCTTTATCTCAACCGCTCGGGCGGAGCATTGGGCACAACTGGCTCTGTTGCTTTTATGTTCGACCACGTTGGGGAGTTTGTTTTTGAATTGGGCGATAAAAAAATTGATGACATCGAATTAGATTTGATAGACGGCGGTGCCGAAGAAATTGAGCTAAGTGAAGATAATATGGTCTATGTCTATACCGCTTTTGAAGATTTTGGTACAATGCAATCAAAATTGGAAGAATTGGGCATCGAGGTGAAAGAAGCCTCGCTGCAACGCTTCCCGCAAGTTACCAAAGAATTGACAGAAGAACAAAAAGAAGAAATAGAAAAACTTATCGATAGGTTTGATGACGACGACGATGTACAGAAAGTATTTCACAATATGGCTTAGAAATGGCTTAGAAAAGAAAATACTTTTAAAATAAGTATGATTTTTCTTGTAAAAACGAACCAAACCTTATATATTTGCGTTCGCATTATTAAACCTCACAATACAATAAAGTCTACTACACCTGCCCAGGTGGCGAAATTGGTAGACGCACTACCTTGAGGTGGTAGCGCCTGAAAGGGTGTGCAAGTTCGAATCTTGTCCTGGGCACCAAAAGCCGACTCCGAAAAGGGTCGGCTTTTTTCGTTGGGCAACTTTCAAATTAATATAATCTTAAAATTTGAACATTTGATGGGTTCGTAAAAACCTTTCGACGATTTCTTTATTTAATACTCAGTGTTCCCCCAAATAAAATCTTAATTTTAGCTACAGTATAAGGTATGTTACATTGACTTGTCTTTACCTGAAATAAAACGACTACTATGAAATTTTTCCTACTCCCGCTACTCTTTATTTTTTCCTTTAGCCTTTCGGCGCAAAACATATTGCTCTTTCCCGAAACAACGAGCTCTACCTCGGGCGATATGCCAGCCAATCTTTGTGTTATGCACTCTACAAGGCTTATCAACTCCCTCAGTGCCGAAGATACAGCAGGTGTGGCGCAGCTGCGTGGCATTGGCCGACAACTGATGCGACTTGGTTATCACGAGTATGCTCGCGAAGCTTTTGAAAAAATATTGGACATTAGTACCAAAGCCTATCCCAAAACTGATATGCGTTATATCAACGCTTATATCGACTTGACGCGCTCCTATGTTTTTCTTATTCGCTACGATGAGATGTTGCAAATGTATGCCGTAGCTGCCGACCTTGTTATCAAAGCAAAAGGCGAAAATAGCTATGAACATGCGCTTGCGCTCAGTGAAGCCGTCGAGCCTCATTTTTATATGAGAGATTATGTTGGCGCTTTGCGTTTGGCAGAAAAAACCTTGAAAATTCTTGAGAAAATTGACAAATCAGCTGATATTCGCTACGCCACTGTGCTCAATAATATTGGTATTTGTAAAATGTACACAGCTGGCCCCGATGCAGCTATAGAAACACTGAGCAAAGTTTTTACTTTATTAGACAACCCTAAATATTCTGCACACTATCAATTAGCTGTAGCGGCAAATTTGGCAGAGGCTTATGCCCGAAAAGGGGATAAAAAAACTGCACAATCGCTTTTAGATAAACATTATCCTATCGCAGAGAAAAAGTTGAATGAAAAAATAACGACTTATGCACGTACTTTTTTGCAATATGGAAGTGCTTTTTGGCGTGCAGGCGATTTTGATAAAAGCGAAATTGCTTTCAAAAGAGCATATACTACAAATAGTCTTACTTATGCAGTAGTAAACGATATTGCAGCCGAGGCCGACAATCTTTTCTTCAAGAACCAATACCTTGCTACTTGTGCGCAAGCGGGCACAACCATGTACAGTATTTTTATGTACCAAGATAAGTACAAACATACTGGCGACCTCAAAGCTTTGAAAGATGCACTTTCTTTGGTTCGTACTATGGGTAAGTTCAAAAAAGCACAGCAAGAAAGCTATACTTCGGAACGAAATAAATTGATTCTTTTCCGTTTGGGTGCTACAATTGTCCTAGAGTCGGGTATTGATATTGCTTACGAATTATATCAAAAAACTGGAGATAAAGCCTACTTAGAAGAAGCTTTTTCTTATGCCGAAAATGGAAAATCGACTATTTTGGTCAATGCGTTGCGTAGTAAGGAAAATAAGCGTTTTGGCAACCTGCCTGGTGATGTTTGGCAAAAAGAAAAAAGTCTTCAGGCTGAAATAAAAAATCTGCAAAAACGCCTTGCCGAGGCTGGAGATGAGCAGGCAGAGGCTGCTGCGCGTGACAAAATGGCCGAAAGTACTCGAAGTTTTAACAGCTTCAAAGAAATGTTGGCCAAACAATATCCACGCTATTACAAACATTATTATGATGAACCTTCGGCTAGTATAAAAGATATACAGAAAATGTTATCTGACAAAACGGCACTGATTGAGTATAATATAGCACAAGGCGGAAATGCTTATGCTTTTATTATTACTAAAAATGATTTTAAAATGGTGAAATTGGATATAAACCAAGCCGATATTCACCTCAATGGCGATAATCTTCGTCGCACCCTCAGTGATTATGAGTTTTTGAAAAAACAACCCGATTTGGCAAGAGCGCAGTTCATTGCTTCTGCAAGCT
>Ga0163144_10017642_pt1 | contig 14531 bp, 10 predicted proteins | sample OliLak19BULKMAT1_FD_123175 | JGI IMG/M metagenome (GOLD analysis project Ga0163144, IMG submission 123175) | Freshwater microbial mat bacterial communities from Lake Vanda, McMurdo Dry Valleys, Antarctica - Oligotrophic Lake LV.19.BULKMAT1 | ecosystem: Environmental > Aquatic > Freshwater >... | reverse complement strand
TGCGGCGTGCTGGACAACACCTATGGCAACCACTGCATGGCCAGCTGCGCGGGCGAGGAGATCCGCCACGACGGAGAATGCGGCACCGAGGGAGACACCTGCGGCACCACGCGTGAGCTGAGCTGCCAGGACGGCTTCACCTGCCAGTACGCGGGTGAGGCCAGTGAGCCGGCATGGGAGCACCAGACCGGCGCGTGTGTGGGGTCTGGCGGCGGCGAGGGCTGTGTCTGCCCGGCTGTCTACAACCCGGTGTGCGGCGAGGACGGCCACACGTACAGCAACGGTTGTGCAGCCGCGTGCGCCCAGGCGCCGGTGGCGCACACGGGCGAGTGCGGCATTGAAGGTGACCGCTGCGGCGGCCGTGAGGGCGTGGGCTGCCAGGAGAACTTCCACTGCCAGTTCACCAATCCGGAAGGCACGGCGGACAACACCGGGTTCTGCACGGCGGACGTTGCGGCGTGCTCCTGCACCAAAGAAGGCAACCCGCAGTGCGGCGTCAACGGCGTCACCTACGGCAACCCGTGCATGGCGGCCTGCGAGAACGCGGAGATTGCCCACGCCGGTGAATGCGGCATCCGCGGCGATGACTGCGGTGGCATCCGCGGCCTGCAGTGCCTGGAAGGCCTGCGCTGCCGCTACGGCGAGGCGCAGTATGAACCGCCCTATCCCGACGCCATGGGCAGCTGTGTGCCGTGGGTTGGCTACTGTGATCTGCCCATGGAGTGCGGCATGTTGGTGCGGCTGTCCTGCCCGGCCACCTGGTACTGCGAGGAGCACGCGTGCCGTTACGAGTGCAACGCGGTGGAGACCTGGGAGCAGGAAGCGGTGCGCTTTGAGACGGCGCACCCGTATTCCAACAACCAGCGCCTTGGGTGGACCGCCACGGGTGAGAGCAACGTCACTGCGGTGCGCTTCACGTTTGAGAGTTTCAACCTGGAAGAAAGCTATGACTTTGTGACCCTGTATGACGAGGGCTGGAACGTCATTGCGCGGTACAGCGGAAACCTGGGCGGCTTCACCACGGCGGAAGTGCCTGGCCGCGTGGCACGGCTGGTGTTCACCTCAGATGCCTCCGTCGTCAAAGCGGGCTTTGTGGGTGTGGCGGTGGAATACAAACACCCGTAGTTGCGTGGTGCGTTGAGACGTTCAGAGCCCCCTGTCCCTGCTGTTTGGGACGGGGGGCTTTGTCTTGGGAGCCACACAACCTGCATCAGCCTGAAATCTTCTGCGCTGCGGGGTGTTGAGCGCTCTGCACCCAATTTGATGAGGCTTGCGTGATGCCATCCATTCAGAACTCGGACGCCCTCAGAGTCCTCTGCATTGCGCCGGACGGACCGGGATGGGTCCGCCTCCAAGGCATGATGGCGCAGCTCTCCACGCCGCGCGTCCAGGCGCTGCGTGTGGAACGCCTTCCTGAGATCCTCAAGCCCGGCGCAGTGGACGTGGTCCTGGCAGCGCTTGATCACCTGGATGATGCGGAGCTCCAGGACGTGATCTCCTGCTGTGACGGCATACCGGTGGTGGTGCTGGTGCACGCAGACGCGGTGGCGCGCGGTGAGGCCGCCGTGCAGGCCGGCGTGGTGGACTTCCTGATTGTGGATGAGATGGACCGGCGCGTGCTCAGCAGCACCTTGCGCCACGTGGCCCAGCAGCGGCACGCGCTGGCCCTGCAGCACGTCCAGGATGGCCTGTGGGACTGGAACCTGGGAACCGGGCGGGTCTACTTCTCCGCGCGCTTCCGCGCCCTCCTGGGCGACAGCCAGGTGCCCGCCAGCGGCACCCTGGAAACCTGGCTGAGCCGCGTCCATGGGGATGACGTGGAGGCGCTGCGGGAGGGCCTGCAGGCGCAGGCGCGGGGAGACACGGCCCGCCTGGATGCGGAGCACCGGATTGTTGGCGCGGACGGTTCAGAGACGTGGCTGCTCTGCCGCGGTCTGGCGGTGCGCGGACCGGATGACACCCTGCAGCGCGTGGTGGGCACGTGCACGGACGTCACCCGGCGCCGCCAGGAGCATGATGCCCTGCGCCAGCAGGCGCTCCATGACGCCCTCACCGGTCTGCCCAACCGGGCGGCCTTCCAGGTGCAACTCCAGGCGGCGCTGACCCGCCTGCACGGGGATGGCCGCTGGGGTTTTGCCGTCCTGTTCATTGACCTGGACCGCTTCAAAGTCATCAATGACGGCGCCGGTCACCTGGCCGGTGACGCCCTGCTGGCGGAGACCGCCGCGCGCCTGCTTCGCGCTGTCCGCGCGCAGGACCTGGTGGCGCGCTTTGGCGGAGATGAATTTGTGGTGCTGCTCCATGACGTCCATGACGCTGCTGACGCCATGCTGGCCGCCAGCCGCATCCAGCGCGCGCTGGGTGACCCGGTGATGCTGGGCGGCCACCGCGTCTTCACCACCGCGTCCATTGGCGTGGCCCTGGCAGATGCGGGCTACCGGCGGCCGGATGAGCTGATCCGGGATTCGGATGCGGCCATGTACCGGGCCAAGGCGTTGGGGCGCGGGCGCAACGTGCTGTTCAGCCCAGACATGCGCGCGGAAGCCCTGATGCGCTTCCAGCTGGAAAATGACGTCTGGCGCGGCATTGAGCGTGGAGAATTTGTATTACACTATCAACCGGTCATCTCACTGCGCTCCGGCGAGTTGACGGGGCTGGAGGCGCTGCTGCGCTGGAACCACCCGGAGCAGGGTCTGCTGGCACCGGGCAGTTTCCTGCCGGCGGTGGAGGAGTGCGGACTGATGGTGCGGCTGGGCGAATGGGTGCTGCGGGAGGCCTGCCGCCAGCTCCGCGCGTGGCGGGACGCGGGGCATCCCGGGCTGCTGGTGACGGTGAACCTGAGCACGTCCCAGCTTGCCAGTGGCGGCGTGGTGGAGCTCATTGCGCAGGTGCTGGCCGAGCACGCGCTGCGCACGCCGTCCCTGCTGGTGGACATCACGGAAGCCATGATCTCCTCCAGCGCGCAGGACGCCGTGGTGGATGCGTTGCACGCTTTGCACGCCGCGGGAGTTCAGCTCTGCCTGGATGATTTTGGACGTGGCTACTCATCCCTGACGCAGCTTCATGGCCTGCCGCTGAGCGTGGTGAAGCTGGACCCGCTGATTGTGCAGCAGACGGGTGTGGGGCCGCAGACCAGCAGCCTGGTGCGTGCGGTGGTGGAGCTGGCGGAAGCGCTGGGCGTGCAGGTGCTGGCTGAGGGTGTGGAGCGTCAGGAGCAGCTGGATGAGCTCATCAACCTCAACGTGGACGGCGCGCTGGGCACGCTGTTCAGCGCTGCGGTCCCGGCGGATGACGTTGAGAAAATGCTGAAGCAGAAGGGCTGGATTGGCCGCTGGCAGCGCGTGCAGACCATCCTGCGGGCCAACTCTTCCCCGCGCATCAACATTGCCCAGATGAAGGCCGAGCAGGACGGCGGTGGTTCAGCCAAGGCGTGACCCGCTCAGAGTGCGGCCACATCCGTGGCCAGTGGCGCGGGTGTGGGTTGGCCTGGGTCCGGCGTGGAAGGCTCCGGGTCCTCCACCAGCACCAGTCCGGTCCACTTGTCATGCAGGGCGGCGCGGCGGCGGTCAAACGGGGCCCAGAGCCAGCCTGCGCCCATCAGCGCCAGCCCCACGCCCACAAAGAGCCCCCGTCCCAGCGAGCGGAACACGCCGGGCCGTTTTCCGTTCAGCCGGATGAGCCGCACGCCCAGCACCTTCTGACCCACGGTGCGGCCCATGATGGCCACGGCAAGTGACTCATACAGCGCCGCGGACAACGTCACGGCCACAAACATGCCCACCAGCAGCATGCTGTAACGGCTGAGCAGATCAATGGCGTAGTCCAGGCCGGTCAGCGGGAGGGAGGATTCAGCGGTCTCAGATTCCGGGAGCTCCAGGAACTCCACCACGGCGTAACCCATGGTCAGCGCAACCGCGATGGCGCTGTCCACCATGCCCGCAGCCAGCTTCTGCGGCCAGTTGGCAGCGCGCACCACGTTGGGTTGTGGCTCCGTGGTGGGCAGGACTGCGGGTACTGGGGGCGGGGGTGGTTCGTCCTTGGGCTCAGCAAGTTTGGCGGATGACGCTGCCAGCCGCGCCGCGGGCGAAAAAGGCGGCGTGGGAAGGGGTGCCGCGGGTGGGATGGGCGGCAGTGGTGCCGCAGTTGTCGTCGGAAGGGGTGGCGGAGGAACGGCTTGCGGCGTGACGGTTGTCACCGGAAGGACCGGCGGAGGTGACAGCACCAGGGGCGTGGACACCAGGGTCTGCGGGCGCGGCGGCGGCGCGGCAGGCGCAATCACCGGGCGAAGTGCTGCCGGTGGCATGGGCATCTGGGGCAGCGTGGCGACGCGCGGAACGGCAGGGGCCAGCGGCGTCACCGGGACGATCACGGCAGCCACGGGCGGGATGACGGGTCTGGCGGGCTGGATGACCACGGGGGGCCGAGGGGCGGCCACTGTCGGAGGCGGGGTGGGCTCGCGCGCCACCAGGATGGTGGGACGCGGCGGCAGCGCGGGGGGCGGGGTCTCCGCAAAGACGTCTGAGGGCTTGTGCTCTGGCGCGGCGGGCCGGTGCAGCGGGGGCGGCGCGGCGGGCACCGGACGCGGCAGCGGCGCGGTGAAGGCGGCATTGGCCGCAAGCAGCGGCCCCCCGCACGCCTGGCACCGGCTGGCTCCGTCCGGGTTGGCGCTCTGGCACAGCGAGCAGAACATTTCCGCGCGTCCTTAGCCGACGGGGAGGCGGCCGCAAAGCCTCAGAACCCGCTGCTTGCAACGCTCGGTTCACGGTGCTCAACCCCGCGGCCGGAGGTCAGCCCGGATGCTCCGTTCCATGGCCTGTGGTGCAGCACTGCTGCTGCTTGGCCCCGCGTGTGCTCCGCAGGGTTCCTCAACCGCGTCCTCCACGTCGTCAGGGGCGGTGGTGGTTTCACCCAGTGATGATCCGTTTGATCACGCGGTGGACAGCTCCGTCACCTATGCCATGGACGTGGGAGCGCCGCGGTTCATCATTCCGTCCGCGGCACTGCCCCACCCGGCCATTGCGGACCTGGCCAACAACAACGTGGACATCATCCTGTTTGAGGGGAAGCTGTTTGTGGCGTGGCGCAGCGCTCCCAACCACTGGGCGCATGTGGATGCGCGGATGTACATCCTCTCCTCATCAGACATGGGTGAAACCTGGGATTTTGAGCATGAAATCTCCATGCAGACGGACGTGCGTGAGCCACGTTTCCTGGCCATGAATGGCGTGCTGCGGTTCCACTGGTTTGAAGGTGGCACCAACATCTTTGGGTTTGAGCCAAAGCACATGTGGCGCATTGCGCGGACGGCTCCCGGCGTGTGGACGGAGCAGGAGCAGTTTGGCGGGGACAAGGAGGTCCCGTGGACCATGGCCGTCCGCCGTGGGGTGGCGTACCTGACCAGCTATGAAGGCAACCACTACGCCGCCACCGGTGAGAGCCAGATTGCGGTGTTCTTCAAGAAGAGCACGGACGGCGTGACCTGGACGCCGGTGAATCCGGAGCGCCCGGTGGTCTACCAGGGCGGCGTCAGCGAGGTGGCCTTTGAATTTGACGAGGACGGAAACCTCTGGGCCGTGACCCGCAATGAGGACGGAGACGCCAGCGGCTTTGGCAGCCACGTGTGTTTTGCGCCCGCCGAGGATCTTGCCGCGTGGGAGTGCCCGCAGCAGAGCCATCCGGAGCGGTATGATTCACCGTGGATGTTCCGCCATGGACGGGACATCTACCTGGTGGCCCGCCGTGACGTGGGCGGTCCGTTTGATGAGGACCTCTCCGGGCTGAGCTTTGACGAGGAACGGCAGCGTTACCTGGTGGACTACTGGAACCGTCCCAAGCGCAGCGCGATCTACAAGATTGATCAGGCCACCCGCAGCGTGGTGTTCCTGCAGGACCTGCCGGGTGTGGGAGACACGGCGTTTCCGTCCGTGCGGCGGACCGGCGCGCATACTTTTATTGTGGCCAATTATACCTCGCCACTGGACCGGCCGGACATCTCCTGGATTGAGGCGCAGGGCAGTGACCGGGGCACGCAGATCTACCTGCTCACGCTGCAGATGCGCCCGCAGTGATTCAGCTCTGAGGTCCCGCGTAGGAGGCGGGCATCACCACCGGCAGCGGTTGCACCGGTGTGCCGTCCTGCAGCGCGTCTCCACTGGTGGTCATGTCAATGCCGGGCAGTGAGACATCCCCGGAGACAATATCCACGCTGTCGTCGGCAAAAGTCTCTTCCAGCTCCGTGGCGGGGCCGGCCACAATCCGCGCGCCACCGCGGTGCGGAACACGCAGCATCACCGGTGGACCGGATTGCGGTACCTGGCCCAGGACCACCGGTTCCAGCTCCTGCGTGGGCAATGCAGATGCCAGCACCAGGTCCTTGGACTTGCGGCCAGGGGTTGCCGGCTTGTCATCCCCAAACGCCACCAGCACGGCCTCCGGGGCGGGCCGCTGGGACGCCAGCGAGGCAGCATGCGCCCGCAACGGCTCCGGCCGCGCAAAGGTCACACTGACCACGCGGCCATCCACGGCTTCCGGCAGCGAGGTGAAACCGGTGCGCGCCGCCGGCACCTTCAGCGCCTGCCCGGCATTCACCGGGTCCGTGGGTGAGAGGCCGTTGACGGCGCAGAGCTCACCCAGGCTCACGTTGTACTTGCGTGCAATGGCCAGAAGTGTCTGACCTTTTTTCAGCGTGACCGTGCGGGCAATGGCCACCGCGTCATCCTCAGCCAGGTCTTTGGAGAGGTGGGCCAGCACGGCTTTGCCCTGGCCAGCGGGAATCCGCAGCGTGAGCCCGCGTGGCAGCGCCACCAGTCCGGCCGATGCACCGGAGGTAAGCGCGGGATTCAGTTCTGCAAGATCATCCCGGTCAACGCGCAGTGCCCACAGCTCAGCGGCCTTGGTGCTGCGCGGCAGCGTGACAAGGTCAAACTGCCACGGCGCCACCGGTTTTACGCCCTTGAAGTAGAGCTCCGCGTGGCTGAGGACGTGCAGGCTGGCCAGAAACTCCGCGTAGTAGTTCTTGGCCGCAAACCCAAACCTTCCGGTTTTGTACCCGGCAAGAATGGTTTCAATGTTGCTGGTTCCAAGCTGTTCTACGGCGCGGGACATGCCGTTGGTGCCGTAATTGTAAGCGGTGATGGCGGCGCCCCAGGAGCCCAGGCGTTTCTTGGAATTGTGCAGGTAGCGGGCGGCGGAGAGCGTGGCCAGGAGGGGGTCCTTGCGCTCATCCACCACGGTGTTGATGGCCATGTACTCACGGCCGGTGCCGGAGAGGAACTGCCACGGGCCCAGCGCGCCGCTGACGGAGCGCGCATGCAGGTTCATCAGGCTTTCCGTGAACGCCAACGCCACCAGGCCTTCTGGATGGCCCGCTTCTTTGAGCGCCTTCTGGATGGCGCCCAGGAACCGGCCGCTCTGACGGTAGCCGGCCGAATATTTGTCACTGATTCCGCGCTGGCTGCGCACCCGCTGGGCCGCGTGGCCAAAGCGGTCCGGGTCCTCCGCGTGGGATTGCCAGGCCACAAACGCTTCACGCTGGGCGCCGGTGAGGCCCTTGGCGGATTCAGGGCGTTTCTGGTCCAGCGCTTCCAACGCTACTTCCAGGTCCGTACGCGCCTGGGCCACGGCGGTGATGCGCGCTGCCAGCTTGGCCTGGCGGACCAGGGTGGAATCTCCGTCGTCAGGATTGAATTCGGTCAGGTCCAGGACGCGGTAGAGGACATCCACCTGCGCACTGTCATGGATGACCACATGGCTGGTATCCCACTCCGAATAGACGCGGACCCAGAAACCAACCGCCGGCAACAACGACGCTGGCGTTTCAAACGGGTGGGGCGTTTCCTGGGCGTGGGCCAACGGGTCTGAGAGGAGAAGGGCTGCAACGCAGAGCAGCCCGGGCAGCTTGGTCACGGCGTGCCCCCACCCGGCACAATGCCCCGGTTCACGGGATTGGCGCCGGCGGTAGCTCCGCCGTTCTTGCGTGCCCAGGCCAGACCCGGATCCGGGTCACCCGCCATGGCCGCGCCAATGCGGTCTTGCATCTCCCATGCACCAGAAGCCGGGCCTTGCAGACCATTCACCATGATGGAGAACGCAATCAGTCCGTGTTTTGGAGATTCTACATAGCCACTCAAAGCACTCACCCCCAGCAATGTTCCGGTTTTGCCGCGCAGCTGACCTTCCGCTGCGGTCTGGCCCATCCGATGGGTGAGCGTGCCGCCGCTGCCCGCCACTGCCAGGCTGGCCATGAACTCCGGGGACAACGTGGGATCCAGGGCCATTCTTCGCAGGACCTTCACCAGGTGGACCGTGGAGAAACGGTTGATGTCATTGAGGCCGCTGCCGTTCCCCATGATGTAACTGCCGGACGCCACGCCCATTTCCCGTTCCAGCACATTGGCCACCACGCTGAGCCCCTTCTGCGTGGTGCCCGGCGCGCCCAGAAGCTGCGCACCCATGCTCTTGAGGAGCATCTCCGCAATAAAGTTGCTGGAGTGGTGGTTGAGGACGTCCACAATGGCCCGCAGTGACGGTGAGAGGTCCGTGAACAACGGACGCGAGGATTCCGGTGTGACGCCCTGACGCACGCGCCCCTTCACCGTGATCCCGCGCAGCCGCATCACCTGCAGAAACGCCTGGCCAAAATGGATGGTGGGGTTGGTGATACGCCGGACGTAGCGTTCGGCGGGTTCATGGAGGCCAATCACGCCCTGCACAATGACGCGGGTCTTGTCTCCGTCCGGGGCGGTGTGGACCCAGAGGCGGCGGCCGTACCTGGTGGTCATCACCTGCGTCTCAATCACAATGTGATCACCCGCGGGCTCCACCTGGACCACGCCGGGGGCGCCGCGGTGCGGGCCGGGGCGGACGTAGATGGCCAACGCGTTCTGGTTGAGGCTGAGTGCACCACTGGGTGCGGCATACGCGCGGTCTGCCTGCGTCTCCTGCTCCCAACCCGGCGCCTCGCCAAACTTGTCAAAGTATGAATCATCCACAATCACATCACCCGTGACGTGGGTGAGGCCGCGGGCGTGGATTTCCGTGGCCACCTTGTAAAGGCGCTCCTGCGTGACGGTGGGGTCACCCATGCCGCGGATGATGATGTCACCCTTGAGGGTTGTTCCGTCCAGGGTGCCGCGCATGAGGTATTCGGTGGCAAAGCGGTGGTGCGGGCGGAGCGTGCGCAGCGCGGCGGCGGTGGTGAACAGCTTCACGCAGCTTGCGGGATTGAGGAGCTCCTCTTCCTTGAGGCTGACCAGGGGCGCGCCGTCACTGACGCGCGCGGCATAGACGCTGACCTTGGAGCCGCGCAGTGCCGGCAGGCTGAGCGCTTCCCGGATGGCACCCTGCAGCTCTGGTGGAACATCCCGCGCATAGGCGGGCAGGCTCACCTGGTCCAACGCTGACGCCGGGGGCGGCGCCACCACAATGTCCACGGCTGGCACCAGGGACGAGGGCGGCGCGGGAGCCTCACGGCGCGCCGCGTTGGCGGACGCACTGAGCACCAGTGCCGCCGTGACGGCAGCACCCAGCACAGCAGCAGAAGTCCGGGGACGGCGCTTCTTCATGAACTCACACCCAGGCTTGGAGCACAGTGTTGGAGCACAGCGGACAGGATGCTGGAATACGGAAGAAGGACATTAACCAGTGTCCACCCGTTCGGCGAGTTTGATGCGATGTGGGATGACATCTTCCCTCCCGCTGTGCCGATGGAAGCAGCAGATTCCAAACTGCGTGATGTCTGGTAGGTCAGACAGCAGATTCCAATTTTCCTGAAGCCAGCCCACAGGTCATGTCCTCACGGCCGCCCAACCAACCGCCCGTCTCCAATCCGGATTCCGCCGTGCCCGGCCGCCGCCGTCCACGGCGCAAGGCGCGTGCATTGGTGGAAACCAGCGTTGTTGCGCCGCCCCAGACCGCCCCGGCCGCCGCGGGCGCCAGGTCTCCGGGGCGCATCCGGCACGTGGAGCTGAGGCGGAACGCACCACGGACGCCGCTGGTTGGCTGGAGGTTGGGCGCGGACATCTCGCTGGGTGTTCCGGAACTGGGCTCACCGGCCGCACGCGCTCCGCGGAAAAAAAAGCGACACACACCACCGCGCGGCATGGAATCCATGCTTGCGGCTCCGGTTGATCCGGCAGCGCCTCCACCACCCGAAAGCGCCACGCTGCCCATGGGCGCGCCGGCAGAGTTTGGCGCACACGTGGCGGTGTACGGAGACGTGACGGCGCCGGCGCAGTTTGACCGGTACACGCTGTTCCTGCCGTCATTTGACGTTGGCAGGCCGGCAACCTTTGGGCCGCCCGCGGTGTCCCCGGTGTCCCGTGACGTCGGGAAACCGGTGGTGGTGGTTCCGGATGCGCCAGCCATTGCCCCGCCAGCTCCGTCCGCCGCCGTCATGGATGTGCCGGCCAGCGTGGTGACGGAGGTGGCCAGTCCGCCGCCACTGGAGCAGGTGCAACCCACACCGGTGCTGCAGCGCGTGACGCCGGCGGCTGCTCCCCGGGTGTGGCCGTGGATGGTGGCGCTGGTCATGGTGGCTCTGGTCCCGTGGGCGGCCTGGATGGTCACGGCCCGGCAGCGCGCCGTGGTTGTGGTGCCGCCGCCACCGGCCAAGGCGCAGCCCCGGTATGCGCGTCTGGATCTTCCGCGGATCCTGCCGCCCACCGTGGCGGCGTTTGATCCGCTGCCGCCCTTTGCACAGCAGGTGGTGATGCGCGGCAGCAAGACGTTGAAAGTGGCTCTGACGTTTGACCTCTGTTCCACCAGACATTTTGTGGGCTGGGATGACCGGGTCACGGACATCCTGGAGCGTTATGAGGTCCCCGCCACGTTGTTCCTGGGTGGCCGCTTCATCCGTGAGCGCCCGGACGCAGTGAAGCTCTTTGCCTCCAACCCGCTGTTTGATCTGCAGGGCCACGCCTACCTGCATCCGCACCTGCCGGACCTCACGCCCTCCCGCGTGGTGCAGGAGCTGGTGATGACGGACCAGGCGCTGTTTGACACCGTGGGCCGCCGCGCCACGCTGTTCCGTCCGCCGTTTGGTGAATACACTTTGGAGAACGTGCGTGCCGCCACCCGCGCCGGCTACCTGCCCATCCAGTTTGACGTTGCCAGCGGAGACCCGGATCCCAACTTTCATACGCTGCGTCTTACACTTTCCGTGGTCACGCAGGTGCAGGGCGGGAGCATTGTGGTGCTGCATGCCAATGCGCATGGTGTCCACACCGCAGAGGCGCTGGCGCTGATCATTGAAAACCTGCGTGACCGTGGTTTTGAGCTGACCACGGTGGGTGACGTCCTGGCAGACGGCCCGTGGATCACGGATGACGGCACGGGCGGGCCGCGGCGCACCAGGCCCATTGTGCCAACCCTGGCGCAGCGCAACCGGGCTGCAGAGAGCACACCGGTGAGTGCCGTGGGGACGCCGTGAAGACGCCGCGCCTCTGGTTGTGCCTGTGGCTGGCCGCCGCGTGGGTGACAACACCCACGGTGGCCCTCGCCGCGCCCGCCGCCGAGCGCAAGCCCCGGCCCAAACGCAAAAACCCGCCCAAGAAACCCGCTGCCCGGCGCGCGCCCACGGCCACGGAAGCTTCCGAGGCGGCGTTGCACCAGGAGCGCCTGGCGGTGCTGACGCGGTTGAAGGAAGTGAACGCAGAGCTGCGTGACGGCGAGCTGGCCGCCGTGCTGGAGCGCATCAAGCAGAAGGAGAACCAGCGTCACACGCAGGCGCGGCAGCTCATCAAGAAGGAACAGGATGCCGCGGCGGGAGCGGTGAAATGAGGGCGCTGTGGCTGCTCCTGGCGCTGGCCGCGTGTGAACCGGAACCGCAGCTTGTGGTGGCAGCCGCCTCGCTCCATGACGATGCGCCGGTGTACCAGCACAACGCTGACGCCAAGCCGCTGGAGCCCACAGATGCCGAGCGGCGTATGGCCCGGTTGCGTGTGGAAATCACGGCGGAAAACGCGCTGGAGCGGGCCAAGGCGCTGGAGGCCACACTGGATGAAGAGATTGAAAACCTGGAAACCCGCCTCAAGCCCGTGGAGATTGACATGGGCGGTGAGTGACGGCGTTACGGCTGCACATACGCCAGCAACGCCGCCAACGCGGAGCTGCCCACGTAAGACACCGCCGCCAGCGCTTCCAGTGTTGAAAACGGCCGCGCATCCACAATGCCGCTGGCGGCCCGGCTGTCCAGGCCCACGGTGTCATCCAGCTCAGCAGCCTCCGCGCGGTTCACCAGGTCCAGCACGCGCGTGATGTCCTCACCAGTAAAAGTAACACCTTCAATCTCCGTGGTGACGGGTGTCAGGCTGTTCACGTGGCTGATGAGGGCGCGTGCGGCGCTGGCGCCAACATACGCGTAGCCCGCCAGCTCAGCGCAGGAGACCCCGTTGCTGCGCGTGTCTGTGTCACCACACTGCGTGCAGGCGGCGCCCACCTGGCACTGGGCGGGGTCATTGATGGCGTCTTCACAGGTGCGGGCATCCAGCACGGCATCACAGGACTGGCAGGTCATGGTCTCCAGGAACGTGAGTGCGCGCTGCAGCGTGGGACCGTCCAGGGTGACGCCGTCAATGGAGCAGGCCTGGGTGGTGGGGGTGGCGGGCTGCTCGGCGGGGAGGAAGTCCTGGATGAACGGGCAGTGGGCATCCACGCGGGCAAAATGATCCCGGTAGCCACACTCCGCATCACCCCAGGACAACACGCCAACCACGTGCACGTTGCCATTCATGGTCCACAACGAGGGCCCGCCGGAATCACCGGAGCACACGCCGGTCTCGCCATTTCCGTCGACGGTGAAGTCAAAGGAGCTCAGCGCCACCACCTTTTGTGCGGACCACCACTTGCGCGTGTTGTCTGAGCCATCCGTGTCCGTGTCTCCGTAGCCCACGTTCTGCACCGCGCGGCCCACCAGGGCGGATTGGGTGAGAGTATGACAATTGATGGGAAGTGGCTCAGCGCCCGCCAGCGAACCCTCCAGCACCAGGATGGCCACGTCATTCTGCGCGCTCATCCCATCCTCGTCGTAGCCGGGGTGGACGTGGATCTGCTGGGCATTGGCGGATTCGCGCGGCTGTGCGGCGTCATCTCCCAGTGCAAAGGCCACATCCGCGGGTGACACGGGATTTCCGTTGTCATCCACCACGCAGTGGGCCGCGGTGAGCACCACGTCCCGCGTGATCAGCGTGCCGGTGCAGGTGTTGGTCCAGTCACGGCCATCCCGCGTGAGCACCGCGCCCACCGCCAGCCTCTGCAGCGCCGTCAGGTTCACCACCGAGGGAGATGCTGTGCCGTTCACAATGGGCGCAGATTCAACCGGTGCACGTGCACCAAAGTCCGCGGCATCCCCGCAGCCGGCGGCAAGGACGAGGAGCGCGGAGAGTGCCTGGGTGCGGGTGGATTGCATGGGCGGCGGAGACTGCCAGCGCGTCACCACGGGACAACGGACGCATGACCGGTGGGATAGCTGCTGACATGTGTGTCCCCATCCCTTGCAAACCGGCCATCTCCGCCGGAGCATCCGCGCCATGCGCATCAACCCGCGCGGACCGCAGAGCGGCGCCGCTCCCAAGCTTCCTTCAGCTCCGCCGCCCGCAATGGCGCAGGGCAACACCGGCACCGCGTCTGACACTTTTGGCCGCAAGCAGGGCGCGGGAGACCGGGACCTTCCGGATCCCGCGGTCCTCACCAAGGACGCGCAGTCCCTCAGCTACCGGCGCGTGGAGGGTGGCAAACTGTTTGTGGATGGCATCAGCTATGATGACGTCATCCAGGGCTCCATTGCCAACTGCTACATGATGAGCAGCTTCTCCGCGCTGGCGTACACCTCCGCAGATGTGCTGGCCAACGCCATCAAAGACAACGGGGATGGCACGTTCACGGTGGCCATGTATTCGGACGCGCCGGGTGGGGGGATGGTGTCCACGCCGCAGACGGTGGATGCCACGGTGGCCATGAGCAGCTACGGCAACCGAAGCAACTACGGCCACGCGCGCGTCAAGGAAGAGCTGTGGATTTCCGTCCTGGAGAAAGCGTATGCGCAGCTGCGCGGTGGGTATGACGCCGTGGGCAACGGCGGACATCCCGGACACATCTTCAGCACGGTGCTGGGCCAGCAGCACACCTGGTACACCATTGAACAGGAACAGCCGGATGAGCTGTTTGCTGCGCTGGTGGACGCCACGCGGAGCAGACGGCCCATGGCGTCAGAAACGCACGGGAAGGACAGCGGGGTCAGCTACAACGGCACGGGGCTGCATGCCTGGCATTCGTATTCCGTGTTGGGCGCGGTGGAGGAAGAGGGAAAGCGTTTTGTGCTGATGCGCAACCCCTGGGGCAACTCGGAGCCGGGCAATGACGGGAAGAATGACGGCAGCTTCAAGATCCCGTTTGAGGAGTTCATGAAGCAGTTTTCCGTTGTCACCGTGGGATGAGCGGCATGGACCTGCAGGCGGAAGTGAAGCGCGCGGCCGCCGGAGCCACGCTGCACATTGCGGCGGGAACCTACCGCGTCAACCTCCTCATTGAACGCG
>Ga0163144_10017640_pt1 | contig 14531 bp, 8 predicted proteins | sample OliLak19BULKMAT1_FD_123175 | JGI IMG/M metagenome (GOLD analysis project Ga0163144, IMG submission 123175) | Freshwater microbial mat bacterial communities from Lake Vanda, McMurdo Dry Valleys, Antarctica - Oligotrophic Lake LV.19.BULKMAT1 | ecosystem: Environmental > Aquatic > Freshwater > Lake... | reverse complement strand
TCAGTCGCGTATGAGCGCGACTTTCAGTCGCGTATGAGCGCGACTTTCAGTCGCGCCTGAGCGCGTCACTGATGGCGATCGGGCTCGGATAACGGAAGATCACGAAGTACGAACTGATGAGCAGAGTAAGGATCGTCGCCCCTTCGATGACGTGTGCAGCGCTGGTACCCACCAACCCGGCGCTGAGTGCGGTGTAACTCAGGAGCAGCGAAAACTCCGAGAGCTGGCCAAGACGAAATCCAACCTCCCAGCTCGCCTTGGATTCTTCACGCTGCCACTTGAGCAGCCAGGCAAAGACGATGGGTTTTGCAGCAATCAACACCAGGCCCAGCAACAGCGTGGGTACGATGACCTGGGTCAGCACTGCTGGGTCGAGGCTCGCACCGACGGAGAAGAAAAACAACACCAGAAAAAAGTCCCTCAAGGGGCGCAGGTTTTCGGCGATGTACTGTGAAATCGGACTGGTTGCGAGCGAAACTCCCGCCACAAACGCGCCGATTGCATAGGACAGCCCCATCAGGTCAGCGAGGCTGGCAAGACCGAGACACCAGCCGAGTGTGAGCAGGAAGATGAACTCGCGGAAGTCATCGAATTGGGTCAGCAGAGGCAGAATCACGAATTTCACCGCGCCGAAGGCGAGTGCCATCAGCAGGGGCAGGGCGACGATGGATTGGCCGAGGCTGGTCAACGTGTCATCAATGGACGTACCGCTGCCGTTGATCATGATCAGCGCAAAGATCGCCAGCAGATCCTGGATCAGCAGGAGGCTGACGACGATCTCACCGACGTGGCGATGATGGAGCACCGTTGTCGGGAGCAACTTGATGCCAAGGATCGTGCTGGAAAACACCGCGGCGACACCGGTGATTGCGGCTTCAACCATGGTGAAGCCGAATGCCCACATGACACCGAAGCCGATCGTGAAAAAGACAGCGCTCGTGCCGAGCGCTGTGAGCATGGTTTCACCCACCATGTTACGTAATTTGCGCGGTGGCAGATCAAGGCCGACGAGAAACAGCAGAAACACGATGCCAAATTCGGCGATTTCCGAGAGCAGCCTTGCGTCGGTGACCAGTTCAAAACCGTACGGACCCAGCAAAACACCTAGCGCGATATATGCAACCAGCAGAGGTTGGCGAGAATAGAGTGCAAGGGTTGCCAGAACGGCAGCCCCCGTGAAGATGAGAAACAACGAACTGACAATGGATGCCTCGCCATGCACGGCGCGTTACTCCGCTAACGACTTCCCATGAGCCTGACGGACTCGAGCGATCCTCGCGAGCCTGACGGGAGGGCGAGGACAGCTTTTCACGACTTCGAGGCGCGCACGGAAAACACGCAACAAAATATCGGGGAAAGACGGACCGCACACCTCAGCGGGGCAGCAGAACAGACTCAGGTTCGCAATGCTCAGGATAGAACGATGTGTCATGCGCGCACCGAGAGCAAGGGGTGTTCGCAGGTTATGTCAAATTGATCCTGTAGTTCGACCGGTCGAACCCTATCTGCGTGTTTTCCGGAACAGCGGTTCAGGGTCGCCAACGCTGCCCTGATAATAATGGGAATAGACCTCGGTTCCCTTCAGTGCCACCGCGACATCGCGACCATCCGGCAACACCAAACTGGAGAATCCGCAGCGAACCAGATAGTGCACAAGATCGTGGTGGGTGTCGCCGATGGCCCGCAGGTCACCCGCATATTGGTAACGCGAGCGAAGGAGTGCAGCCAGCGACAAACCCCGGCCGTCCTTGAATTCAGGGAAATAGATCGCGATCAGGGGCGCCTTGATGAAGTCCTCTTCCGGTTCGCTATCCACCTGCAGCAGCAGTCCGGCGTCCGTCTGACCTGCCACCCGCCAGGCGTCCGGGGCCAGAAAGGGCCGTTGACCCGCAGTCGCATCCGGTCCGCAAGCCCAGTCGTCTGTGGCCACAACTCCGTTCTTAATCAGCGTTGGCATAAACTTTCTCCTTGAAAGGGGCGATGCCAACGCGGCGATAACAGTGCAGAAATGGTTCTTCTTCGATCCTCAGTGCGGTGTAAGTGTCCAGTATCGTGGCGATGGCCTGCGTCAATTCTGCCCTGGAGAATGATGGCCCGACAATTTCACCGAGTGATGCGGCCTGGCCAGAATGGCCAGAATGACCGCCCAGGGAAATCTGATAGAACTCCTCACCTTTTTTGTCGACTCCTAAAATGCCGATATGGCCAACATGGTGGTGGCCACAGGCGTTCATGCAGCCGGAGATGTTGATGTCCAGGTCACCAAGGTCGTGCTGGTAGTCATAGTCGTCGAAGCGGCGCTGGATGGCTTCGGCAACCGGAATTGATTTGGCATTGGCAAGGGAACAATAATCACCACCTGGACAGCAGATGATGTTGGTCAGCAGACTGGCGTTGGTGGCACCCAGGCCTGCATCCCGGGCCAGTACCCACAAAGCTGGCAAATCGCTTTGACGAACATCCGGCAGGACCAGGTTCTGTTCGTGGCTGATCCTGATTTCGCCATGCCCAAACCGATCTGACCAGTCGGCAACCTGTTCCATCTGCACATCGGTCACGTCTCCCGGCGGTACCCCGGTGATTTTTGTAGACAGTGTCACGATTGCGTACCCGGCGACCTTGTGCGGCTTGATGTTGTGGCGCATGAACCGGTCAAAGCCGACGTCTTCGAGGCGGGCATTGGCAAGCAGTAGAGGTTGGTCATCCAGTTGTTCGTAGGCAGGCGGTTCAAACTGGCCGGTGACTCGAGTCACTTCCTGTGCGGTCAGTGTCTGAGCTGAACCCTGGATATGTGTCCATTCCGCATCTACCTGACGACGGAATTCCTCGGCGCCCATTGCACGCACCAGGATCTTTATCCGGGCCTTGTACTTGTTGTCGCGTCGGCCAAAACGGTTGTACACCCGCATGATCGCTTCAAGGTACGTCAGTAAGTGTTTTACCTCGAGATCTGATCGAATCAGTTCGCCGATAACCGGTGTGCGGCCCAGTCCACCCCCGACAAAGACGTCGAAGACGACTTCGCCTGCTGCATTGCGGTTGGCCAGGATGCCGATGTCGTGCACGGCGATTGCAGCGCGGTCATTCCGGGCACCGTTGACGGCGATCTTGAACTTGCGTGGCAGCCAGTCGAATTCCGGATGCGCGGTTGACCACTGGCGGATGAGTTCGCAGTAGGGCCTGGCGTCGACGATTTCGTCGGCTGAAACGCCGGCGAATTCATCCGACGTGACGTTGCGAATACAGTTCCCGCTGGTCTGAATGGCATGCATCTCTACACTGGCAAGATTAGCCAGGATGTCAGGCACTTCCTCCAGTTCCGGCCAGTTGAACTGCATGTTCTGACGTGTTGACAGATGGCCGTAACCACGGTCGTAGTGGCGGGCAATATGGGCCAGCATGCGCAACTGGGTCGAGGACAGCGTTCCATACGGAACTGCAACACGCAGCATCGGTGCGAGTCGCTGAATATACAAGCCGTTGCGAAGCCGCAGCTGCAGGAACTCCTGGTCGCTGAGTTCGCCTTTCAGGTAGCGTTCTGTCTGATCGCGGTACTGGGCAACACGTTCATCAACGAACGCCTGATCGTAAGCATCGTAGCGGTACATGCAAATCCGTGACTGTGGGCGCGTCGAGAAGATACCAGTACCGAGCGGGATTCAAAAATGTCTGATGCGCCTATGCTTATTCAGCGCTTGTTCAAGGCCCGCCTTCCGGCTTGCCTTTGATGCCGTGTTGGGTTCGTCCGGCAAGACGCGGGCCATGAGGATTGAGGTGTCGTTAGTGCTCGTGATCGCCACTTTCGGATAAACTGCTTCCCGGATTCGACGGGTTTTTCAACCAGCTTTTTTTAGACCTTCAGGGAACTTCACGACATGAGCGATCACGGCCACTCGCACCAGCACCAGACACCAGACGTTGAAGTGAACGACGAAGACCAGCGGGCAGACGCCAAAGGCGCGTTGATCGTCTTTGTATGCCTCGTATTGATGGCGGTGTACTACGTTTCCGGGTGGACGTTTTCCTGACGCGCGCAAGCCGCACTGTACAGGCGTTCATTGACATGACTTTCTGATGAGCAGCCCGCTCGGACGCTTCAGCGTTTAGCGGCAGGCAATCGCCACACGTTTGGCGACCCCTCCACCCGATCGGTGGGGGGGTCATCACTGAGCAATTTCAATCCGCCAGATTCGGTCGAAACCAGCGTCGGGTGGTGTCGAGATCGAGGTTGCACCGGGTGGCATAGTCAGCCACCTGTTCTTCCGTGATCTTTCCGACCCCGAAATACCTCGCTTCGGGATGGGCGATATAAAAGCCGGATACAGCCGCTGCCGGAGACATGGCCAGTTGCTCGGTCAGCGTGATGCCTGTTCTGACTGTTGCGTCCATCATCTCGAACAGCACACGCTTGTGGGTGTGATCAGGGCAGGCCGGGTAACCCGGGGCAGGTCGTATCCCTTTGTAGGCTTCCTGGATCAGTGCGCTGGTTTCCAGATCTTCACCGGCCGCATAACCCCAGTGCTGGCGACGAACTTCCAGGTGCAGGTATTCGGCAGCAGCCTCCGCTAACCGGTCGGCCAGCGCCTTGATCATGATGCTGGAGTAGTCATCGTTTGGATAACCCGCCAGAACCTGCTCGATCCCCAAGCCGGCAGTCACGGCAAATCCACCGAAGTAGTCACCTTCAGACGCCACGAAGTCCGCCAGGCACCAGCTCGGCTGGCCGGCCGGCTTTGGTGTTTGCTGGCGCAGAAAACCGAGTACCCGTTCGCCAACGTCAGACTGGATGCGAATATCGTCTGTTCCCACACGATTGGCCGGCCACAGCCCATAACAGCCCCGGGCACGCAGCACACCGCCGGTGATCAGGGATTCGAGCATGACCTTCGCGTCGGCGTACAGATTTCTGGCTGCTTCGCCGACCACCTTGTCGTTGAGAATGGCCGGGAATTTTCCCGCCAGTTCCCAGGTCATGAAAAATGGCGTCCAATCGATATATTCGGCCAGCGTCGCAAGATCAAATTCTACGGTGTGCACACCGAGCTGCTTCGGCTGATGCGGTTTGTGCGCCCCGAGTTTTGGTGCGTTGGCGCGAGCCTGAGCGAGGGTGAGGAAGTTTCGTGCCTCGGCGCGTGCAGCGGTGCGCTCTCGAACCTGTATGTAGTCGACCCGTACTTCTTCAACAAAAGGCGCTCGTTGATCATCCGACTGCAGCCGGGTGGCCACACCAACTGCGCGTGACGCGTCGCTGACATACACGGTAGGCCCGCGGGTGTAGGCAGGTTCGATCTTCACCGCAGTGTGTGCCTTCGATGTGGTCGCGCCGCCAATCAGCAGTGGAACCGTGAAACCCAGACGCTCCATTTCGCTGGCAACCGTCACCATCTCGTCGAGCGAAGGTGTGATCAGACCCGACAGCCCGATGATGTCCGCTTTGACTTCACGGGCTTTGGCCAGAATCGTTTCTGCAGGCACCATGACACCAAGATCGATGACCTCATAACCATTGCACTGCAGCACCACGCCAACGATGTTCTTGCCGATATCGTGCACATCACCTTTGACCGTGGCCATGATGATCCGGCCTTTGCTGCGGCTGTTGGCATCCTTGGCAGCTTCGATGTAGGGGATGAGGTGTGCAACCGCCTGTTTCATCACCCGTGCACTCTTGACCACCTGCGGGAGGAACATCTTGCCACTGCCAAACAGATCGCCGACTTCGTTCATGCCATCCATCAGAGGCCCTTCGATGACTTCGATCGGCCGCGTTACCTGCTGACGAGCCTCTTCCGTGTCAAAGACGATGAATTCGGTCATGCCTTTCACCAGCGCATGCGCGATCCGTTTGCCGACAGGCCACGAACGCCAGGCCAGTAGTGCAGGATCATCAGCTACCTTTTTCTTTGCACTGTAGCGGTCAGCGATGGCAAGCAGTCGTTCCGTGGCGTCAGGTCGACGATTCAGGACCAGGTCTTCGACGTGCTCTCGCAGTTCTGCAGGCAGATCATCGTAGATGCTGAGTTGACCTGCGTTGACGATGCCCATCGTCAGACCGGCCTTGATTGCGTGATAGAGAAACACTGTGTGAATGGCTTCGCGCAGTGTTTCGTTGCCGCGGAAGGAAAACGACACGTTGGAAACGCCACCGGAGATTTTTGCTCCAGGCAGGCTGGCGCGAATCCAGCGACAGGCTTCAATGAAATCGACGGCGTAGTTATTGTGTTCCTCGATACCAGTGCCAATGGCGAAGATGTTCGGGTCAAAGATGATGTCTTCGGGGTTGAAGCCAACCTGCTCTGTCAGCAGACGGTAGGCTCGGGCGCAAATCTCGCACTTGCGCGCGAACGTATCGGCCTGGCCTTTCTCATCGAACGCCATGACCACAACCGCGGCGCCATAGTCATAACATTTGCGGGCAACCGCAAGGAACGCAGCTTCACCTTCTTTCATGCTGATGGAGTTCACCACTGACTTGCCCTGTATGCAGCGCAGTCCGGCTTCGATGACATCCCATTTGGATGAATCAACCATGATGGGCACGCGGGCGATATCGGGCTCGCCGGCCAGCAGCTGCAGGTAACGGACCATCATCGCCTGGCTGTCCAGCATGCCCTCATCCATGTTGATGTCGATGATCTGGGCGCCATTTTCCACCTGCTGACGAGCGACCACCAGGGCGTCGTCCAGCTTGTTTTCCCGAATCAGCCTGGCAAAACGCGCGCTGCCGGTGATGTTGGTGCGTTCGCCGACGTTGACAAACAGGCTCTGTGAATCCACTCGCAGGAGCTCGAGCCCGGCCAGTGACAGCGCCTGCACTTTGCTGGCGACCGGACGAGGCGCAATGCCTGCGACCGCCCTGGCAATGTGTTCGATGTGCTCGGGGGTGGTCCCGCAGCAGCCACCGACCAGATTGACCCAGCCCTGCTGTGCGTAATCGCGAATGTGCTCGGCCATCATTCCCGCAGTTTGATCATAGCCACCAAATTCATTGGGCAATCCGGCGTTGGGATGTACGCTGACCCGCGACTCCGAGACCTTCGCCAACGCACCGACAAAGGGGCGCAACTGTTCTGCACCCAGTGCGCAGTTCAATCCCACCGCAATGGGACGGGCATGAGCGACCGATGCGTAAAACGCCTCGCAGGTCTGGCCGGACAGGGTTCGTCCCGACAGGTCAGTGATGGTGCCGGAGATGATCACTGGAATGGTTACGCCGTGTTTGCGTCCGAGTTCCAGCAGGGCGTAGATCGCCGCTTTGGCGTTCAACGTGTCGAATATCGTTTCCAGCAGGATGAGATCGGCGCCGCCCCGAATCAGCCCGTCGATTGCTTCGGTGTAAGCAACCCTCAGGGTTTCGAAATCCACATTCCGGGCACCCGGGTCCGAGACATCCGGGGAAATGCTGCAGGTACGGTTGGTTGGGCCGACTGACCCGGCGACAAATCTGGGTCTGCCCGCAGTTTCATAGACATCGCAGATCGAACGGGCTATGGCTGCCGCTTCGACATTGATTTCGACGGCCAGTGGGGCGAGGTTGTAGTCCGCCTGAGAGATGGTCGTGGCGGTAAAGCTGTTGGTTTTGATGATCTCCGCTCCAGCCTTGAGATAGGCCTCATGAGCGGCGCGGACCACGTCCGGTTGGGTCAGGACCAGGAGGTCAGTGTTGCCCTTGAGTGGCGAGTGATGGTCTGCAAAACGTTCACCCCGAAAGTCCTCCTCGTTCAGCTTCAGCTTCTGGAAGTGTGTCCCGTAGGCACCATCAATGATGACGATTCGCTCCTTGAGTGCGCGTTCCAGCAATTCGCGGCGGGCTTTGAGGCGTGCGTAAGGCATAAGTTCTTGATCTGGTGTTCGGCGGATTTGGGGGGCAGTGTAGGCGCAAAGCCTTCCCGCACAATTGAAGATGTCCCAATTCCAGGTGAGCCCGCCTCATCTGAGCGTGAAGTTGCGAGCTATTTGGCGGCCTGCGCCTGCGCTGTTAACGCCCATCGCGCAGACTCCAGGGACGATTCACTCCGGGGACACACCTCTTCACTCCGGGGACACACCTCTCTTCACTCCGGGGACACACCTTCACTCCGGGGACACACCTTCACTCCGGGGACACACCTTCACTCCGGGGACACACCTCGGGATTCACGAGCAGAGACACACTTCCCCACACACGCTGCGCGTTGCGGTGCATGACCGTGGCACTACACGATGCGAAACGGTTGTATGGCTGGGATGGTCTCCCTACAATACCCGAGTAATTTAGTCGGGTTTAAACATGATCCAGATCACAGAGACGGCGCAGGGTTATTTGCGGGAGTTGCTTGGCAAGCAAGATGCCCAAGGCACCGGCATCCGGGTGTTTGTCTCCCAACCTGGTACGCCACATGCCGAAACCTGCATTGCCTATTGTCGGCCTGGCGAAGAGCAGGACGGTGATGAGCCCATCGAGTTCGAAGGTTTTCGGGCCTGGTTCGAAAGCCGCAGTCAGAAGTACCTGGAAGATGCTGTCGTGGACTATGCCGAAGATCGTATGGGCGGACAGTTGACGATCAAAGCCCCGAATGCCCGGGTACCACAGGTGGGTGCTGATGCACCACTTGAAGACCGCATCAACTACATCCTCTATAACGAAGTGAATCCCGGTCTGGCGGCGCATGGTGGGCAGGTCTCCCTGGTCGAGATCACTACCGACAAGATCGCCGTTCTGCAGTTTGGCGGCGGCTGTCAGGGTTGCTCGGCGGTGGATATCACGCTCAAGCATGGCGTGGAAAAAACCCTGATGGACCAGGTGCCTGAGTTGGCCGGCATTCGCGATTCGACGGATCACACGCATACAGAACACGCCTACTACCAGTAGGCGTGATCGACGGATCGCGATCCCGTTCGCGGTCGGAGACCGCTCCCGCACGTTTCAGACTAGCCGGTGCATCTGAGTTTCCGTTCGTGGTCGCAGTCGGCTCCCACAGGTTTCAGAACAGCCGATTCATCCGACTTTCTGTTCGCGGCCTGAGACCGCTCCCACAACACTTGAGATCACCGATTGTGGGAGTGATCTCCAGATCGCGAACCTGGTTTGTTTCCAGCTCACGCAACCCGCTCCAGCAGGTTCGCCGACGTGCTCACAGCCAATTCCCGCAGCAAGTCTTCAGTCGAATCCCAATCGATGCAGGCATCCGTTATGGACACACCGTATTTCAGGTTCGTGCGATGACCAATCTGCTGATTTCCAGCATGGAGGTTACTCTCCAGCATGAGGCCGATGATTGATGAGTTACCCGCTTCGATCTGGCTGGCCACGTCCCGGGCGACCGCGATCTGTCGATTGTGGTCCTTGGCTGAATTGGCGTGACTGCAATCCACCATGATGGCCGGGCGCAAACCGGCCGCGCGCATCTGTGCCTCGCAGCGACGGATGCTGGCCTGGTCGTAGTTTGGACCGCTGCTGCCGCCACGCAGGACGATGTGTGCATTCTGGTTGCCCCGGGTATGGAACACGGACACTTCTCCGCTGGCACTGATACCGAGGAATCGATGCGGTGCAGCGACACTCTTGAGTGCATTGATGGCGGTTTCCAGAGAGCCGTCCGTACCATTCTTGAACCCGACAGCACTGGACAGACCAGATGCCATTTCGCGATGGGTCTGGGATTCGGTAGTCCGCGCGCCGATCGCCGACCAGCTGATGAGATCGTGGAGGTATTGCGGGGTAATCGGATCCAGCGCTTCGGTGGCCAGCGGCAAATCCATGCCCGCCAGATCGAGTAACAGGCGTCTTCCAATGACGAGGCCCTGGTCGATGCGAAAGGTGTCGTCCAGATGTGGATCGTTGATCAGTCCTTTCCAACCCACCGTCGTCCGTGGTTTCTCGAAATAGGTCCGCATGACGATGAGCAGGTCGCCGGCCAGTTCCCTGGCCAGAACACTCAGCCTTTGCGCATAGTCCCTGGCAGCGTCGACATCATGGATGGAGCACGGGCCGGCAACGACCAACAACCGATGGTCACTGCCGTGCAGAATTTTTTCGATAGCCGTGCGACTGGCCTGGATCTGTTCGCGAAGGTGGTTGCTGACCGGCAAGTCAGTTTTTAATTGGTCTGGGGTGATCAGTCGTTCCTGACGTGTCACGTTGATGTTTTCCAGATTTTCCATGTCGATCTCCCGAAATTCGATTTACCGCGCCCTGAAAAGCAAAAACCCCGTAGGCTGGCTGCCATACGGGGTTCAGTTCGAAGGCAGCTTTATCTCACTACCTTCGCGAACGGATGCAAAGGTGTGTCAGGTCACTCGCCAGTAACCAAAATAAAAACCGCCAGAAAAGGACGTCGTTTGCATGACTGAATTGTTACTCCGTGCCGCACCGAACACAAGTGTGACGTGCGGTTGTGTGCAATTCCTGCGGTCAACAGAAGGCGCAACAAGACCTGTCGTCGCAATTGCATCCCTCGTTAGGCGCCGCTAGGAGTCTGTCGGACTTGAGCGATCGTACCGAGCCGAGTGGGAGAGCGAGGGCAGTTTTTCACGATTTCGAGGCGTATGGTGGAACCATGCAACGAGAAATCGGGGAAAAATGGACCGCTCTTCCCACCGGCGCAGTAGATCAGTCTCAAGTCCGACAGGCTCCTAGGGTGCCCGTCATGATTTACACCTTTCGCGCCTACTGCTCCTTGTTCCTCGCCTGCGGGATACTTGCGATCGCCAGCGGCCCCGTCATGGCTGCTGATTCGGAGCGCGTGGACACATTGTCTGCAGCCCTGGGTTCGGCAGCAATCAGCGACGCGGAGCGGCAGGCAGGCATCTCTCTGCTCGATATGGCACGCGCAGACCTCCTCGAAGCGCAACGCGTGCAGACGCTAGTGCGCGAGCGCCAGGCGGAATCTGCGGCGCACGCCGTTCGGGTACGCGAGCTGGAAACATCGCTGGCGATTGACCTGGAACAGTCTGTAGCAACCTGGGCAAAACGTCTGCCTTCCCAGGCGGACGTTGAAACACTGGAGCGCGTCCTGACCCAGGAACGCAAACAGGTTGCCGAGCTGTCTGCACAGATCGACGATGTGGCCGATGAGCTGGCGTTGTTGCTGTCCGGGCCGGCTGAAGCGGCCAGTGCCCTGGCAGGGCTACGCAATCAACTTGCAGCCCTGCAGAATCAACCGGTCGCCCAGGAGCAGGACTCCCGACTCGTTGCCGAAGCCCGGCGGCATCAACGGGACAATGAGCGGGGGCGTGTTCTGACTGAGATCGAACTGGCGGAGCTGGATCAGGCAACGCTCGAAAATCGTCAGACGTTGCACCAATTAATGGCACGGGAATTACGACACCGCCACCGATTGCACGCCGCCCGTGTCCAGGTTCTGCAGCAGCACATTGCCATGCGGGGAAACAACGAACTGGAGGCGCGCAGGGCGCGGCTTGCAGCCGCGGTTGCGGCGTTGGCGGGTGGGCCAGCGGTGCTCGGCACGCTGGCCGCTGCCAACGCTGACCTTGGAAGCGAGCTGGAATTGCATGTCAAGGCGCTGGAGGAAGATCGTGTTTCGTTGCCGGCTCTGGTGCGAGCCCGTGACGATGTTGTGGTCGCCTTGCGGGACAGTCGTACCCGCCTTGAACTCGGTGGTCGCAGCGAGGCTGTCGGACGATGGCTGTGGAGTGAGCGTCGAAGGCTTGAGTCTCCGGTTCGCCTGCGCCAGCAACTGGAAGCAGTGAGCGCGACACTTGCCGACCAGCGGTTGCGGCTGGTGACGTTGTCCGAGGAACAGCGTGATCTGACCGGGCTCTTCATTGAAAGATTGGGCGAGGCCGCGACGGAGCAATGGGACACCAGCCGAATCCAGCTGGAGGCTGGCGCCTTGCGAGCGACCCGGGAAGACCTGTTGAGCCTGCTGCGGGCTGTGCTGCAGAGGCGAGTGGTCGCGCTGGAAGAAACCAGCGCGACGTTGTCCGAGCAGCTCGCGCAGACCATCGAGATGCAGACTCTGCTTGATCGACAGTTGTTATGGTCCCGCAGCCACAGTCCGGTGAGCACCGCCTGGCTGGCCAGGATTGGGCCGGGTTTGGGAGATCTTTTCAAACTGGAGCGTTATGGCAAATCGGCGGCACTGGCAAAAACAAGCGTGCAGGACCGCCCCTTGCTCTGGCTGTTCAGCGTGCTGGTTGTACTCATTCTCCTGCATCTGCGTCGCCAGGCCGGGGAGCGGATCGTCGCCGAAGCCCTGGTGACCAGGCAGATCCGTCAGGACACCTATCGCGCCACTGCCAGGGCACTGGGTTGGACCCTGATTGCCGCGTTACCCTTGCCAGCGATGCTTTTGGCCGGCGGTACGCTGCTCGGCACGATCGGTCAGGCGGGCAACTTCAGTCATTCCTTCGGACTGGCGATGATCGCAACCGCGAGTCCGCTTTTTTTCGTTCAGTTCCTTCGTTTTACCGTGATTGAACGTGGACTTGGCCAGGCCCACTTTCGCTGGCGACGGGTCCGCCGTGAAAGTCTCGCCGCCGTCCTGCCAACCATGGCACTGCTGGTCATGCCGCTCTATTTTCTCAACGCACTTGGCGCCGCACGCAGTGTCGACAGTGCGACGGATGTCATCGCACGTCTCGCGATTGTCATGGCCTGCGGATTACTGGGCTGGACGATGTGGAAACTGCTCGCGCCAGGACGGATCTGGGCTACGCGTGATGCCGACTCGGAACCATCCCTCTGGCGCAAGGTCGTGCGAATGGGCGGCACACTGGCGCCGTTGTTGGTTGCCGGTCTTGCTCTGTCAGGGTATGTCCATTCGGCAAGTGTATTGCTGCAGACCCTGCTCGCGACCTTCAGTGCTGCAGTGGTCATTGCAGTGTTGACCGGTCTGCTCGGTCGGTGGTTTCTGCTGGGTGAACGACGGCTCGCCCATCAACAGCTGCTGGCGGAACAGGGAACGGCGGAGCCCGCGCTGACACGCAGCGAATCGGAGCGGGATGTCACGCTTGAGCAGATCAACGCGCAAACCGGCAGGCTGCTGCGTGCGCTGCGCTGGACGATGATCGTCACTGCACTGGTATGGGTGTGGGCAGATGTACTGCCTGCTTTTGCGAGGCTCGATGAAATTGCCCTCTGGGGGTTCACGGAGAACGCCGAAGACGGCAAGACGATCGTGCAGCAGGTGACGCTGATGGCTTTTGTGCTTGGATTGCTGGCACTGGCGCTGACCTTCATCGCCGCGCGTAATGTGCCTGGGCTCGTCGAGATCGGTCTGCTCTCACGCACCCGGGTTGATGCGCCAACGCGCTACGCGATCACCAGTCTGATGCGCTACGCCATCGTCATTGCGGGTGCGCTGATTGGACTGAGCATGCTGGGTATGCGCTGGTCGCAGTTGCAGTGGCTGGCTGCCGCGCTCTCCGTTGGCCTCGGTTTCGGTTTGCAGGAGATTTTTGCCAATTTTGTTTCTGGACTGATCCTGCTGTTCGAGCGGCCGTTTCGGGTTGGTGATGTGATCAGCGTCGGTGAATTCACCGGGACTGTCAGCCGAATTCGCACTCGAGCCACCACGATCATCGATTTCGACAACAAGGAAATCGTGATTCCGAACAAAACCTTTATCACTGGCCAACTCACCAACTGGACACTCTCTGACCAGATCACGCGGCTGACGGTCAAGATAGGTGTGGACTACGGCACTTCGCCCGAGGCGGTGCATCGATTGTTGTTGCAGGCCGCGAACGAATTGCCGCAGGTGGTGCGTAGTCCCGAACCGAGGAGCTGGTTCCTGGCGTTTGGTCCAAGTTCCCTCGATTTCGAGCTACGGGTGTTTGTCGGTTCGGTTGCGGACCGGTTGATCGTTCTCGATGCACTGCACACCCGGATCAACTCGCTGCTGCTAGAGAACGGTATCGATATCGCCTATCCGCAGTTGAACGTTCGTCTGACTGACCACAACAAGGTCTGATCGATCAGAATCTCTCGCTTGGGCTACACACGCGTTCCTGCCGCCCGCCAAGTCATGGTAATGTTTCACACTGCGGCCACGTCCAAGGTTCCCTCCATGTCTGTTCGTACTCCACCGCGCCTTGCGCGTGACGATCTTGAACGCATGCGCGAGTTTCGGATCCTGCCGAACCTGATCAAGATCCCGCTGTTTGTTGCGTTCATGGTGGTACTCAGCTGGATTGCCTGGCGCACTGAATCCACGGTCATTCTGTGGAGTGCCTATGTACTGCTTGGCTATTTGTGGATGAGCATGGTCACCTTCATGCACGATGCCGCGCACAACAGTCTGTTCCCGAGCCGAGCAGCGAACTGGGTGTTCGGCATTGTGACCATGATCCCGATCTTCGCGTCCTTTATCACCTTCAAGGAAGATCACCTCGAACATCACCGCTTCAATCGATCACCGAAGGATCCGGACGCGTTCACCATGGGCAAACGCGGTGTAGCAGATTTTCTGCTGTTTTATGCGTACCTGGTGATCGGTGGGGTGCTGAGTTTCCTGCATTTCAATTTCATCTATCCGTTTAAGAGCTTCAACGCCAGGCAGTGGGGCATACATCTCTTTGAAACAGCC
>Ga0163144_10017634_pt1 | contig 14534 bp, 14 predicted proteins | sample OliLak19BULKMAT1_FD_123175 | JGI IMG/M metagenome (GOLD analysis project Ga0163144, IMG submission 123175) | Freshwater microbial mat bacterial communities from Lake Vanda, McMurdo Dry Valleys, Antarctica - Oligotrophic Lake LV.19.BULKMAT1 | ecosystem: Environmental > Aquatic > Freshwater >... | reverse complement strand
GATGGTATACTCTACTATTAGTTAGGTAACGAACATTATCGTAGTTGTATCGTAATCAACCCGGCAACAAGCAAGTACACGCACTGAGTAAATGTAATGATTCTTTTTTGATGTAATAAAAGTATGCTCTGGTTGCTGTTGCGAGGCAAGTTACTAAGTACTATAGTAGGAAGGTGACGGGAACATTCAAGCGGTCATTTATTGTCGAGTGTCCTATCCAAGCACTGTCCTTCCAATGCAGAAGCCAAACTTACACGCAACAAGACTTTTCAATATAAAAATAGAAAAAGTAGATCCAAAGCTGTTGAGCTCCGACGACCATGTTCAGTTTTTTTTCTTCTTAATAGTCGCCTTCCTCAAATTCCCCGTCGCCAATGGCAACTATGGCCATGCTACAAACTGCTCCAAGAGCATCTTCAACGGTCCCTTCTGCCTCCAAATATTTCGCAGCTTTACCATTGTACTCCCATTCGTCACGTCCTTGACCATAAACCATTTGTAAGATAGCCTTTGGTGTTGGATTTTTCTTTCATTCATAGGCCTCACCGATTTTCTGAAAGATCTCTTACAGACCTTCTATTTCATGATACCTTGAGCAACCATTGTCCAAAACTTTGGGAGGAATAAATTGGTCGTAGGTACCATCGTCGCTGTGAGGATCGTCAGCGTTCATGTGCGCGGTTGCTGGTGTTCGTTGGTAAAATTTGAACTTTGAAAAATGGGAATTGGCCGTCATTTTAACCCTATCTTTAATGCTTCCCGGAATAATTTGCGCTCTAGCCTTAAAGATTCGGAAGGTATGGCTCTCATGGCACTAACCCTTTCCTTCGCTTACGTTCGGTGTCAATCAAGAGCTCGCATATTTTGGCACAAGAGAAGTCAAAGAACACCTTCGCTGCACTTTTCGGCGAGAGAGGTACCGCCCCAAAAAGAAGCGAAGGAAACAAAAGTATTCGGGGGAACCTGAAGCCAAGATTCATTGTAGATTTGTTGTAGCTAGCTACTAGTTAGCTAGCTAGCTAGTAGAGTAGCTAGAGTATGTATTAGCAGCCACTAAAAAAGTGGGAGCACCGTAAGTCAAGTCGTTTCGACTGGTGTCGATCATTCATGCGAACTGCAGTGTCGATTTTACGGATTTTTACCTTCACCGCAAATATTCGAATAAATCAACTCGATGACACGGGGGCAAGCTTAGTTAAATCACCAATTCTTTTGCTGTAAAAGTGATCTTTGATGAACGTAACGGGACTCTGCGTTGGAAAGTGAGGTGCCTAGCTAGCTGCCTACACTGCATGGGTCTACTAGCTAGCTAGCTACCCTAGTAGAGGCAGGCAGTTGGATAACTGCTAACGATTAACCTTTGAGTCTGACCTACTGTACTGAAACCAGTTACTTAAGTACATTCTTACATCACTGTTACATCACCGTTACGTACAACCACTGTCTCCCGCATGCAACCGTTGCACGAGCGGTGCACGTGTATCTGCTCCGTGAAATACTCCGTGTCGTTTTCACGTCAATTGTTCAACCTAGCTACTAGCCTACTAGTACAGACTGTATATACTAGTAGTAGTTCATTGTTATTTGGCCTTGTTGATTGTTATTACGATGGGAACGCCAGTGTCATTGGTGGTCGCAAAGAATGCCTGTTCAACTAAGCAAATGACGTCCCGGGATACTACAGTACATCACTGCTGACAACCGTTCGCATTAACTAGCCCATCAAATTCCTTGATTTCATTGGTTGCTAAAGTCATAAAAAAAGTCACAACGGCTATCAGGTTCGTCCAGCCGAATGTCAGTTGTATAGAGAAAAGAATTATGGGAAGGGTGTTCTCAAAATCTTTTCGTACGACGTAAAGACGTCCCGTAAAAAAATTACCAGGAAGCTACGTTACGTCAAATATTTTGATTCAGTCCCCAAATTTGTATGTGACCCAATCTTCTTTTCTTATGTTGATGACTTAGCTCCGCAGCCGACAGGGAAGTTTTACTGACAAGAATACTTCGCATTGTCTCACTGAGTACCGGATGTCTGATGGCATTTGTCTGCTCATACTTGTGGCTACTGATGATTCCAGTAGCCAGTACCTGCTGATACTGTCCAAACTTACAGTAATCGTGCTGGTAGTGTGCTGGTAGGCCAAACAGCTGTTTGTATGGTTCGACATCACACAGGAGCGGAATACGGTAATAATAAAGGGGCTATCCCTACGTAGCTTTGACCAGAGAAAGATACATCAGAAGGCTTCGTATTTAGTACTGGTACTTTGCCCGTCCTTGTCACTAGTTGTTTCTCACAATTTTTTCTTGTTGCTCATCCTTGTAGCAAAGAATTATACTTCCTATCATTAGTTTCTAACCTTTAGCAACAACAACAATAACAATAACAACAACATGATGTCTGAAAGCTATCTTTACAGTCCCAGGGGAGTGATCGACATGAGTTTGTTCGAGAACGACGAGGACAAGCTATGCGAGAGCATGAAGCATTTGCGAAGCCCACTTTCCTCGGAGGACTCTGAGAGCGATGTTCTGCCGCCACTATCGTCATTGAGTGTGGCGTCTTCTTCCAACCCTGGTGATGATTCCAGTTCCGTGTCTTCCTTGTCGTGCGATGGAGACGAATCTTGGGGTGTCGATGGTGAAAGACGGTCTTCCGTCTCTTCAAGTTCCAGCGGCGAGAAACGGAGTATTTTTGGTTCCTATTGGACCAAGAAGGGTGGACGACCCCAGGTGACGGCCCGTGCTTCATTGGAAGGCGAGAGCAACGATGATGATAGCAACACCACAGCCTCATCATCATTGTCTTTTGCCGCAGAGCAGAGTTACGAGAATCTGCTCGAACGAAACGAAGCTCCGATTGTGGTCGCTCGTGCCAATGATTCTTCCTCCGCTTCCATGGATGGGAGCTCGCGACGTCGTCTGTTCAACCACTACTCGACTCCGTCTCTGCCCTCTGTGGAGAAACCATCTTGTCTCCGCAAGACACAGTCGGCAAGGACCGTGGGCACCCCCAAATCGTCTTGTCTACGGGAATGCCGATATTCCTCCGGTGCCACTGTGGGACAAGAACGTCCACGAAGAGCCTCTGTGCCCAATGCTGATGCTTCTGTCAAATTTTGCGACCAAGTCCAAGTGCAATACCTCAAACCAGCGACGGAGAATTGGGCCGAACGCGGTTGGTCCAAGTATTTCATGTAAAACTTGACACGCACAAGACAAACCTGAACGTACATGTAGAAGACGCCCCTTCTGCTACACATTTTTTCATTCATACTTCGATCGAAAAGACCGAGATGAAACGACCCAGAACACACATGCACAAGCATGCTAGCTTTTTGAACTATGTATTACTAATCTAGGAACACCATCTTTGCAACCTAACTTCTGTATATAATTATTACCTATGCCTAGCTAGCTAGTACTGGTACTGCCTCAACTAGGAGTAACAAAAGAACAGCGAAATCCTTCTCAGGTACCTGGTACTGCCCTTCAGAATACCAGAGCGAAATCCATCTGCTTCTACCCTAGTAGGTAGTATTAGGTAGCTATCTATCTACTCTGAAATAGTAGGTACTAGCAAGCAACTAGCAAGCAACTAGCAAGCAACTAGCAAGCAAGTTTATAGTGAGCTACTACCACGAGTACCAGGCAGGTAGCCAGCTAGGTAACTGAAGAGCTCAATCTACTAGCTAGTAGCCGAGTGGCTAGCCTGAGGTTCCACTGACGACTGACAATCTCAATCATCTGTTGTGCTAGTCTAGCTAGTAGCTGCACTTGTATCCAGATGCAAAACGTCCGTTGTGTGGACCTCGCTACTGACACCTTGCGGCTTTCCAATCAAGTCCTCCACTTAGACATCCATCAAATGTACGTTTGTACCTAGCTAGTAGATAGAAAGCTAGGTATACTAGTACTACTGTAGTAGCTCGCTAGAGTGCGTTGTAGTTGTAATCACCAGCCAGAACATCTACAAGCTAGCTAGAGAGCTACTGCATGTACGAGCGACTCACTAGTAGATAGGCACCCGGCCGCTCACACCGACTGACGACAGTCAAGGTTACTACTACTAGCTAGTAGCTAGCTAGCTAGTAATAGTACTTGCGTCGCTCACAGCTTAAAAGGTTGTTTGTGGACCTCGTTGCTGACACCTTCCGGCACCTCCAGCCCTCCACATTATTGAAGGTGTCAAAACGATTGATAAGGGTCGGATATCGGCGGGGTCACTGGTGCTTGCTAGTGCTAGCCACTGGTAGCTAGTAGTAGTAGTACGAGCAATGCTACTGTAGCATCAATTCCTTCGGCAAGCCTTCGAGATAGTTGGAGACGGTGTGCATCTTTTTCCCCCAAAAGACACGACTCACACTTGACTCGTCTGAAAAAGTATCTCTAACCTTTAATTCTGAACGCAACCTTCTTTTAAAGTGCATACTATACAGCTAGCTAGCTAGCATAGCTAGTGTAAGAGTCGTGGTTCCTGAGTTTCTATTTAGTAGAAATCTGCACCCATTTCAACACCACCTCCCAAATCTGACACTCCATTGCGATGCGCCCTTCTCTGTTACAACAGCACTCTTGCAGGTGGGCTGGCTCCAGGAAATTGCGAAGTGGGCGTCGCACGCTGACTGTCAATCAGTCATTCTCGTTGCCGCCCTCCAGCACCAGCAAACATCTGATGCTGCACTGCAGTCGTAGTCTACAGTACGGCATTTCTACGAAGAAGTCATGCATGTCTTGTTATGTGCCGTTGTGACTACGGTCGCTGCTGTAAAGTTCAGCATCAGGTGCGATCCAAATCCGATCCCAAAATTCTCGGACCCAGTTTTTAGCTGCTGGTAGAAAATTGACGGTCGTTTCCGAGCACTAATTGACCTGCTGTGCTCAGATTAGCAGCGCTGTATCCAAGAGGAAAGACTCGTACTGTGCAGTAGAGCAGATTGTTACTATCTTTCCAAGCATTCTGTAAGATGCAATTACCGAGACACGTTGGCATAAATTTGCTGACGGAGCAAAAAAAAAGAAAGGCAATCGACTGATATCGCATATCGAAGTTCGCCGTGAAAGCACAGGTAGGTCGCAGCATCTTATTACTTTGTCCGGCCCACAACGGTCTATGCTCAATGCACCCTTCTGCTAGAGGGACCGTAACGGTAGCAGTCAAAGGGAAAAAAAATCCTAACAAATACTGTAACTATATGCTTCTTCTGCCCATCCATCCAAGGCAGCGAAGAAACCCAGACATGTCTACAAGATTCACTTTGCTGGAAAAAAGGAAGAGATTGACATTCGGGAGTACAAGGACTGGGTCACCATCAGCATTCTCAACGCCACCCAGAAGAACCTTGGCACCGGTGTTGGTTTGATGGGGAGGTTCCAAGATGGTGCCTTGGTTGGCCGTGATAATGTTACTATCCACACTGATCATGATGAATATGGCAAGGACTGGCAGGTACAAGGTGCTACTGACGGCTTCCTCTTCCACGGCCCATCCCCTTATCCAAAGCAGTGCAACCTTCCATCCCCAAAGAACAAGAAGATTAAACTATGGCGCTTGGAAGAGTCCATTATTTCCAAGGAAGAAGCCATGCAAGCTTGTGCCCACTGGGGAAGTGAGATCATGGATTGTGTCCTTGATGTTCGCATTTCGGGAGACTTAGGTGTTGCTTTGAATGGCCCTATCAATTCTTCAGGAGATTGTAGCTGATAGTAAATGCAATCGAAGCACGGTGTTGCGACTAATATCTTTGCAAGGACCCCCTTGCTGGCGGGATATATTTAATTTACATACGACCAAAAGTAGCTTCGCCCACTCTGTAAACAATGAACACTTTCTAGGCTCCAAGCTTACGACTACGGCTGATACCCCTCTTGATACCTGTTTCTTCACCTCCGTATCGGTGACCCTCGTCGGTGCGGACTTCGCGGACGGCTCCCTTACGCTTGATGAGCGCCTTTCTGTATTGCTCACGCTTCTTCACACGAGGGTTGCGGTTAAGTTTGTTCTTGTGTGGCACAAGGCCTCGGTTCTTCAGAATGGTTCGATTGATCGCACGTTCACCTGGTGAAGAAGACGTAGACATGACGCGCCCGTGTTAGTTAATTTCGATTCCTACCAAGGCGAACCACCCGGCAACACACAGGCCACTGTTGTATTCGTTCACTTACCTTCAACTTCGCCGTCTACACGAGGGAATTTCGGTGCTACAGCGTATTTACTCTTCTTCATTGCCTTCTTGGCCTTGCTCTTCTTTGTCATCGCTGCATAAAAGCCACCATCCTCATCTTCGTCGTCGCTTTCGATACCTGCGCCATCCTCCTCCTCCTCATTGTCTGATGCATGCTTGCCAAGCTCTGCCTCCATCATTTCCAACCCTCGCCGCAAGTCATCACCGGCTTCATCGTTCTCGACGAGATCTTCAGGGGCCGCAGTGCGCTTTTTCTTTCTCGACGCGGCGCGCTGTTCGATGGTATTCAAAGCGGAAGAAAGATACCTGGCAGCGCCCTTATTGTCCTTGCCTACTGCTTCGACGTCGTCACCTAGATCAGAAGGAGCAGCTCGGCGGCGCCTCTTTCCTTTTCCGCCCTTATCTTGGGCGACTTCACTAAGGCGAAGACCAAATTTCGCATTCTGCATGGTAGCCTTGACAATCGCTTCTTCATCCACAGATGACTCGCTGTCGGACGACGAAGACGCGTCTGCTTCCGCGAGTGCTTTTTTGCTAGATACTAATGCTTTTTGATTTCCAGCTTCCGCGTCGTCATCCATTTCTTCAGATGAGCCTTGCGCTGCGTCACCGGCTTCCTCTTCTCCCGCTTCTTCTTCTCCGTTTTCTTCTTCGTCGTCATCCTCGCCACCAGCCGACGACTCCATCAGTTTTGCTGCTTCGACCAAGCTATCCAATTGCTCTTGAAGACCATCCACGTTGTCTTCCACCTTGCTTTTGAGCTTTTGGTTCAAGACGTTCATTTCCTGAAGCCGCTTCATGACGGGATGGTATTGTACCGTTGACGACGAACCCGCGTCCAGCATCAAGGGACTCCTCGTTTCATCCGCGCCATTGTCGGAATCATCATCGTCATCCGCCGCACCTTCTTCAGACTTGAGAAGAAGCATCATGGCAAGATTCAAAGCCGTGGAGGATTGTATCAAAGCTTTGGTCAAAAGGTATTTCTTTCCCAACTTGGTTGCTCCAATTGCCTTTTTTGTTTGATGGAATATCAAAGCAACAATAAAAGAACAAATGACATAATACACACATATATATTGTGAGTTGCATGATTGGAATGTTGGTTGTCAACAAGCGAGAATAAGGACATGGGTGGATGACCTCCTCGTAGGATTAAAAAGACGTCACATTTCTCTAGCACCACTTTTCTACCAGAACATCATTATTCAAAACATTTTGTTTCTCTGTCCTAGTCTATCATGGGTGCATGCACAACAATCATCATCAACAACGACAACTGCACACCAATGAATGTGTGGAAAACAGACAAACAAACATACCTGTGCAACGTCCCCGTACTCATCCGAACCAAACAAGGCACTGGTCGCCACACCGGTCCGTTCTTCTAAATCCTGAACAGGCCCCGAGAAGTGGTCCAGAATTGGAATCAGTCCAGGATGTTGCTTTTCCAAGAGTTTTTTCTGATCTTTCGTAGACAATTTGGAAACATCTCGAATGGAGGCGAGGCGACTGGTACTACGCTCTGTTTCATCTTGTTGTTTTTTGGCAGAGAGTTTTTTGTTCTTTTTCTGGTCTTTCGCTTCTTCGTCGTCATCATCGGAAAGCATAAAATCTTCTTCCTCCATTTCTTTATACCGAGCCGCCAGCACTTCTTTGGCTGCTTCCTCTTCGACAAAGGCGTCGTCCTCGTCTTGACCAAGCTCCAAATCTGCCGTGTCTCCATGATAGTAAGACGCCTTGCGCTTTCCCCAATCTCGAACATCTTCAATTTCTTCATCGTCGTCGTCATCATCGTCATCATCATCACTGTCATCATCATCTGACGAAGAAGACGGTGCCAGTTGTTGTTTCTTCTTTTCTTCATCACTATCATCGGCCTCGCTGCTATCTTCATCGTCCTCACTACTACTGCTACCCCCACCAATTCCAAAATCCAAGACGGCTTCTTGTCGATTGTCCTCGTCATCATCACTATCATTCTTCTGGTTGTCACCACTGAGTTTTATAAAGTTCTTGTCTTCTTCATTGTGATAACGGTCGACTTTGGTGTACATGGAATCATTCTTGTCGTCGTCAATATCAACATCCTTGCCTTTCTTGTTGGATGCTCGTTGTTGTTCCAATTGTTTGTACAAGGCCTTGTCACCCGTCTTGGAGGTATTGCGTCTCTTGCCTCCACCCATGTTATTAATTGTTATATTCTTCTTGTAATGCCTGTAACTGTTTTGGATCCGACACTAGCTACTGCCACTAATAGCAATACCAATATGGCTATACGTTATCTACTAGCTAGTACCTCCTCTTTTGTCACGGGCTCAACTGCAGTGCGTATGAGGGGTCCTACACAAGTTTAGTCGACGACGAGAATTTACCGAGATCAATCAAAGAAAAATCAAAGCGGATATTCAATTGTAGCGATGGGTGGTGTGGTGAAATCTACCCACGGCTGCCCGTCGTCCGGCAGCCGTTTCTTATTTTTGAGGTTCGGAGGACTAACCTCATTTTTCTATCGCGGCGAGATATCACAACAAGATCTTGTTCCTCTTAATTTAGGATACTGGATTCATTCGGCTGCAGCACCTGCCTGCTGCTACTGCAAATACTTCCATCTAGTATCTAACTTGTATGCACATTGAAATACAGGCTACCATTTATAAGAATCGAGAGTGGATACATTTGTGATATACTATACAAGCTAGTTAGTACTAGCTAGTATAGGATGACGTTGATCCTCTTCTTGTGGAATTTTTTGTTCGTGACAACGACAACACAGACAATAATCTCGACGACGGCGTTTCAGCCCTCTTGTACTCCGATTTTATCACGAAGACATTTCTTAGCAGTGCCTTTGGCTCTCCCTCGAAAAAAGTCTTTAAATCTCGATTAGTATTCGCTACACCCACCACAGAGGGAGGAGCATCCTCCAATACCGCAACTGCTTCATTATTGACCGACCATGCACCTTCTTGGGAGACGTTGCAAGAACAACTCTTGGCCACACCTACGGGATCTCGATGGTATCAAGATGATCTGAATCGAGAAAAGGGGGAGAGACCTCCTCATGCCGATGCACTTCTACGACGGTTTCCGGCCAAGGACGAACACGTTGACGACAACACCAAGGACCCACAACCAGACGAGACTGACAACAATGATGCTAATGTCCGTGTGACCTTGTACCGGGATCATGCGGGATGGTGTCCTTATTGTCAAAAAGTGTGGCTGTATTTAGAATTGAAGGGGATTCCCTACCGTGTCCAAAAGGTTCCCATGAATGCCTATGGGGACAAACCGGCATGGTTCACCCGAAAAGTAGATGGAGGCAAACTTCCAGCGGTAGAATTGGATGGAATATTGCATGTCGAAAGTTTGGACATTATACATCTTCTGGAAGAAACCTTTCCAGAGTATGGTCCAGCCATGATTCCTTCCGACAACGATGACAACTCCAATAGAAAAATGACAGAGTTATTAGAATTAGAACTGGAATTGCAAAGGGCATGGTTTTCTTTGGTCTTTTATCCAACCGAGGGGGAAGCTCTTCAAAAATCCAATCAAACCTTTTTGGAAACACTGGCAAGAGTCGACAATGCCCTCAAGTCGACCGATGGACCATGGTTTCTAGGAGCAAACGCGCCGTCTCTCGTCGATATTCAATATATCACACAAATGGAACGCATCCTTCCTTCGGTTTTGTATTGGAAGGGTCTTGACCTTCGGCAAAATAACAATACCCAAGTATTATTTCCACATTTAGAGGCGTGGCTTTTGGCCTTTGAAAGCATACCTGCCTACCGAGCTTCACGGTCGGACTATTATACGCACATTATGGTGATACCGTCTCAAAATGGTCCTGGCTACATGATACCTCACGCCAAAAAGATTGCCAACCAAATAAGTGGACTGGAGGGATCTTGGAGTTTGCCTCTGAATCTACGAGACGATTTCCTAGAGCCTTTCCCCGAACTAAACAAAGACAGCAACAGAGACAATCCTTGTCACGAGGCAGCTTACAAGGTGATCAAGAACCATGCCAAGGTGGTGGAATTCGCTTGTCGAGGCGCCGGAGAACAGGGACGACCGTCATTTCACGCCGAGTTGGCAGATCCTTACGCCGAAGCAAACGAGGATTTTCGACAAGCTGTGGATGTCTCGCTTCGTCATGTAACCCATGCACTAATCTGCGGTGGAACTGATGGGAGTAATGACAATACTTTTGTGGTTGAGTCTCCTGCAGCAATGATCCTTGATGCAGCCCGGAAAGACCTTTCGGGAAAGGCTGGAAATGATGAGCTACGTGAAAATTGGGAGGCCTATCCAGACGACGATGATCCTACTTTGACTTATTACTGGAACTATGAGACTGGTGACGTCACGTGGACACCGCCGACGAAACAACTTGACACTTGTTTGGCATATTTGCGGGATCGTGTTGGAGTTCCAAGAGATATGGGGCCAGCGGCAGCCATGTCTTTGCGTGCCCACTTGAATTGGGTGATTGATATATTGAGAGAACAAGACTCGAAGTGATGACCTAACGGGGGCAATCACCTGTACTACTAGCTTCGATTCTCTCGCAGTGCAAGTTGGGCTTCATCGAGATCAAGCTTTATTTGTTCAAAGAAACAACCCGTCCTTCCCTTTTGGATCTCGGAGATCAGAATTCAACACCTGCCGTTGCCGCCTTCAAGGACAACTCCTCTTTCTCCGAGGGCTACTTTGTCCATGGGCTTGTCAGAATATGTTGGCTCGCTCTCAACAGTGTCTCTCTAAATTATGTCTCCCATTCTCTCCACATTGGCATCCTTGTCTGCCACACGTATGGACGAGACCAATAAGAGATGACGCAGAAACACAAAACCTAACTATTCCGGTTCCGACATTGCGGCAATGTTGGAGAATGTTTGGGTACGGCATTACCCATGTCCGCTTGTTCTATGACAAGGAAGAGGTCTCCACGTGGCAGCACTCTTGTTGCACTTAATCATAAAAGAGCGCTAGCTACTTTGCCTACTGCTACTACTGCCTAACTAGCTAGCTACTATGGTACATTTGTACTATTAAGTAGCAAATTAGCAGGCTCACTAGCTACCGTAGTGCTGTAGTTGTCACCAAATAGCTAGATAATCAAAAGCAATTAGAACCACTAGTCTTTCTTAAAAACAAAATTCGATTACTTTCCCTTTGCCAATCACGTTTCTTCCTGATATGAGGATAGTCGCATGGGCTGATCTGGTACAGCTCCTTGCCTTGTTGGCTTTTTCTGGTGATCTAGAAGATCTGTCATCCGTGAATGCTGAAGACCAACGCGAAGATGTACCACCAGGGACCGATGATCAGAGTCATAGTTCTGTTCTAGATGTTCCGTCGTCCGTCTTGCTGAAGAGGCTCGTCTTGCTGAAGAGTAAGAAGCTCGTCTTGGTGAAGAGGAAGAATCGCTTCTTGCTGAAGAGGCTCGTGACTCCTGAAGTTGAGGACAAGGAAGAAGCAACACCCTTGGTTGAGGAAGAAGCTGAAGCTGATGCTGAACCCATTGCTGCTCTTGAGCTTGGGGAGGAAGCCGAGGCTGAGGCGGCTCCTGTGGTTCTTGCCAATCTGAATGCTCATACCTATGACACGACCATGATGATCTACAACAACGGCAACAACAAAATCGACGGCAATGCCGAAGGCGACAGCAAAGACATGACTGTCTCGGATGAACATGCTCATACCCAATCCACAACCATGGTTGTCTACAAGGAAGAATCAGTCACCCAATGAACTTGTTTCATTCTTTTCTTGCTCCACCTTTCCGGGGCCTACAACTGATATGTCTGCAATGCCCTCACCCTCTACAGGGACTGCGTTCACCCTTGCTGCACCGCAATGGTGCCTCACAACAATGACCACAGCATGACACTCCACCAATCGGAACCTGAAGCTGAAGTCAACGCAATTGGTGGCAACTTTGACAGTCAGAATTTGTTTGGAGCAACCAAAGATGAGGACTTTGACAAGGACCATTTGGTTGCCTTGGAAGATGTTTCAGCAGAAGAAGATAAGCTTCGTGTGTTGAGCTACGAGGACCATTCGGTTGTCTCTCTCATCAGTGTGTTGAGCAACGAGGACTTTAAGGAGGACCATTTGGTTGCCTTGGAAGATGTTCCAGCAGAAGAAGATGAGCTTTGTCTGTTGAGCGATGAGGATCACTTCAGTTGGTTGCCTCGGAAGGTGTTCCAGCAGAAGAAGATGATCTCATTAGTGTGTTGAGTGATGAGGACTTTATCAACCATTTGGTTGCCATGGAAGGTGTTCCAACAGAAGAAGATGAGCTCAGAGTGTTGATCGACAAGGGCTTCAACGAGGAGTCTTCCGCTGTCTTGGAAGGCTCTGAAACAGACAAAGATGAGTGCAGTGTGTCGACTGGCGAAGACTTTACCAAGGAGTCTTTGGAAGGCTCTGAAACAGACGAAGATGAGCGTGGTGTGTTGACCGGTGAGAACTTTTCCAAGGAGTCTTTGGAAGGCTCTGAAACAGATGAAGTTGAGCTGCGTGTGGAGAGCAATGAGCACTTGATTAAGGAGTCTTTGGCTACCTAGGAAGGTTCTGAAACAGATGAACACAGTGTGTTGAGCAGTGCATTGTCCAGGACAGATTTATTTCATACATGCACCACTGCAAAGAGGAAATGCAGAAGTACATGGATGGCATGTTGCATGCAGTGTGGCAAACAGTGAAATGCAGCCCCATTTTGCGCTGAGTCACATGTCTCCTTTGTTGCTATTTTGCTTGAGTGCAGCACACAGCAAGTTCAGGGATGGAAGACCAGGAATGCATTTGTTGGGCAACATTAATGATGACCTGGTGTCACAAATGAAAACAACAAAATGCAAAAAGGACGTTGTGGTCCACGCTGGCCCGAAAAACGTTTCCGCTCTGACGAGGGGACCTGCGAAAAGCAAGAATGGCAAGAGACTCAAGGTGTCACAAGACAACAGTTGATTGGACATGGGTGCTGCCAGTGTCTTCATGAAAAGGGCAACATGAAAAATGGAAGGTCAAGCTGATAGTGAACAAGGTTGTTGACGATTTGTGCACAAACAGTGGCGTTGTCTTTTCAAGCAACAAAGCTTTCTATGTTGCTGAACTTGACATCAAGACAGATGACAGCGACAATGTGGAAGTTCTTGTTGAAACCATCAAGTGCATCAAAAGCTGCTCTCATTCTTCAAAAGATGGGAAAACCGTTTTCATTGTTGACCCCAACGACGGCGAAAGGATTGATCACGTGAGCATTTCGGAGTGTCATGTTGGACTGTTTTGTTTTCCTCGTGCGGACGAGATTTTTTGGCGGAGAATGCAGAAAGGTGCAAAAAGCCGAAGACACGACTGGGCAAAATTACAAATCAGAGTAAAACCTTCAGTGAAATCAAGCTGTGGAGCCACAGAATCTTTGAGTGACATTTACCTGCGGAAGCTGAGTTGATGAAAAGGCTACATCAAGAAAATGCGTGAAGAGGTCCTTCTCAGGTTATGACAATCGAGGGAGGAGCCGTTGCATGTGTTCCAAATGCACGTCTTCTCAACTGAAGTCCAAATTTGACGATTTTGTAGAAGCAGTTGCCCTGAAAGTTGATTCGGCCGAGACCATACCGAGATGAGCTAACACAAAATGTGTGGAATTTATTTCATGGGAAAAGGACGAAAATTAAGCTGAGAATGCAAAATGCACCGGATTAAACCACCACCGAATGACATTGCCAAGTTTAGCAACAACAGGTGCAACACTGAACTTTTCAGAAGATTTTAACAAGCGGATGTCCAACGAAATCCCTGCCTCAGTGTTTGTGGTGCTCCAGGTGTGAAAGACGGCTTCCTGTTTTGCCGTGAGTCTCCCCTTGAACAGAGCGCCATGTGTCGCATTCCCAGGAGAACCCAACTTGCTTGTTCAATCATGCTTTTTGGCCATTCCCGAAAACACAACAGTCTGGCTTAACATTGAGGGTCCTAAAACAGGTGTAGCTGATGTGCCGAGCATCCGTCGCATCATGAACGAGTAAAAAGCAGACAGGAACGATGGGACTTCCACGGCACTTTTCATTGACGCAATCCTAGTAGTGGTCTCCAACGATGCAAAGCGCTCCTTCTCTTTCATTCTACAGTGTGGATCACTTAATCATGCCTCCGGACATAACGTGAATGTTTGTTAAACACTTAAACTGTCCACTGGAGCGTTGGTCATTTAAACAAGACAGCATTTAACAGTGGATCCCCTAAATTAGGGGAGAGTCAAGGATTAGGGGAGAGTCTGAGACTCTCCCCTATCTTAGGGGAGAGTTTAAAACTCTCCCCTAAAATAGG
>Ga0163144_10017631_pt1 | contig 14535 bp, 11 predicted proteins | sample OliLak19BULKMAT1_FD_123175 | JGI IMG/M metagenome (GOLD analysis project Ga0163144, IMG submission 123175) | Freshwater microbial mat bacterial communities from Lake Vanda, McMurdo Dry Valleys, Antarctica - Oligotrophic Lake LV.19.BULKMAT1 | ecosystem: Environmental > Aquatic > Freshwater >... | reverse complement strand
GTGGGAGTGCGAGCGCCACGTTGTCGCAGCTCTTCTCGGGTGCGCGCGTCTCTGGGGCCGACGATGCCGCCGCAGAGTCCCTCGCCTCCGCGTTCGGTGGAGCGGCCTCGGGTTCGACAATTTCCGGCCGTTCGAGCGAAAAAGAGCTGTCCCTTGAACATCTCTTTCGCGATGTTTCATCTCGCGCGTCCGGAGCCGTGACCCTGGACGAGTTTTACGCGGCCTCATCGGACCCCCAGTCGGACGCTGCAGTGGAGCAGCCGGCGGATACCGAATCGCGAGACGCAGACATTGAACAGTTCACGGCGTGGCTGGAGGGTCTCAAAAAGAAGTGAGAATCGCCGTCCTGAACGGACCCAATCTCAACCTGCTCGGTACGCGCGAACCAGCGCTCTACGGGACGACAACACTCTCAGACATCGAAGCCCGGCTTCGCGCGGTTGGCGCGGAGTTGGGCGTCGACGTTTTCTGCGCGCAGCACAATGGCGAGGGCGAGTTGATCACCGAGATTCAGAGTTTGCGCGGGCGCGCCGATGCCGCGCTCATCAACGCGGGCGCCTATTCGCACACGAGCTTGGCTATTCGCGATGCGTTCGCCGCCGTATCGGTGCCCTATGTCGAGGTGCATCTCACCAACATCTACGCGCGCGAAGCCGAGCGTCGTCACTCCGTCCTCGCCCCCGGCGCCCGCGCGGTGATCTGTGGATTCGGGGCCGACGGGTACGAATGGGCGATGCGAGGGATCGTGCAGCTCCTCGCACACCGTGAGTAGTGCACGCGAACGGCGGATATCGAGACTCGTAGGTTTCCTAGTCACCAACCATCTCGATGGTTTGCTGATCACGTCACTGCCGAATATCCGGTACCTCACCGGTTTCTCTGGCTCGAGCGCGCTCCTCTTCGTTTCGGCACGCGACGTACACCTGATTACCGACTTTCGCTATCAGACCCAGGCCACCGACGAGGCGGCAGATGTGGCGTCCGTCCGCATCGAAAGTACCTCTCTTTGGACCGGACTCTGGGCGTTGTTGGCGTCGGCGGTGGGGCTCAAATCACTCGGCTTCGAATCGTCGCACTTGGTGCACCGGGACTTCCAGCGCCTGCTCGAACAGGGTGAACGATGGAATTGGCGCCCTACCAGCGAGTTGGTGGAGGGACTTCGCGCGCAGAAGGACGCAGAGGAGGTGTCGCGTATCCGCGAAGCCGGAGCGATAGCCATGGCGGCGCTCGGCGTGACACTGGAGGCGGTACGGGTCGGGATGACGGAGTTGCAACTCTGCGGCGTGCTCGAGCGATGCCTTCGCGACGCGGGAAGCGACGCCCATCCATTCCCGCCAATCGTCGCTTCGGGGCCCCGATCGGCACTTCCGCATGCGCGCGCATCGACCCGGCCTATTGCGCCGGGGGACTTCCTGCTGTTGGATTTCGGGGCATCGACGGCGGGTTATTGTTCAGATGTGACCCGAACGGTGGTAGTTTCTCATGCCGACGGTCGTCAGCGCGAGACCTACAATGCGGTGCGCGACGCAAACCAGGTCGCTCGGCTGGGCGTTCATGCGGGTATGCGCGGACGAGAAGGAGACGCGCTCGCGCGGGCGGTGCTGGACGCGCGTGGCTTTGGTGAGCAGTTTGGGCATGGCTTGGGGCACGGGATCGGCCTGCAGGTGCACGAGGCCCCCCGGTTGTCTCGTGTGGCGGAGGAGGTGCTTCCGGTTGGTTCGGTCGTTACCATCGAACCTGGAGTGTATGTTCCGGAATGGGGTGGGGTTCGAATTGAAGACGACATTCATCTTGGCGCCGACGGGCCCGAGCTTCTCACGTATTTCACGCGAGAACTGCTCGTGCTCGCGTGAGCACTGTGGAGCCGACGGACCTCAATGGCTGACATGATCGACCTACGCTACGTCAAGAAACTGATCGAGATGCTCGACGGTTCGTCCGTCGACTCCGTCGAAATTTCGTCGGACAAGGGGATGAAAATCCGCATCTCCAAGACGCCACAGCAACGCGGCGCGGTGCAAATGTCCTCTCCGGTAGCCATGCCCGCCTTGTTGGCGGCGCCGGTGGCGCGCCTGACGCCGACCGAGCCCATGCTGGCCATCGCGGAGAGCGAGTCTGCGCCGAGAGTGGAGGCGCCGAAGTCGAACCTGCTCGAGGTCAAGTCGCCCATGGTGGGCACGTATTATGGAGCGCCCGAGACTGGGGCCAAACCGTATGTGTCGATCGGCCAGCGGATCGAGAAGGGACAGATTCTTTGCATCATCGAGGCGATGAAAATCATGAACGAGATCGAGTCTGAGTTCTCGGGGGTGGCGAGGGAGGTGGTTGCGATCGACGCGCACCCGGTCGAGTACGGCCAGGTCCTGATTCGCATCGATCCGAATGGGTAATCCCATTCCCGCAGCAGAGCCCACACCGACAACCGGCGCGGGGGCCTCGCGCGCGCCCTTCAATTTCAAGATCATTCTGCAGCAGATGGTGCAGCGGAATGCGTCGGATCTGCACCTCAAGGTCGGCCGTCCGCCCACGCTGCGCATCAATGGTGACCTGTCACCGTTGCCGCTTCCCGCGCTTAGGCCCGAGGACTTGAGCACGTTGGCGAAGGAGATCATGACGCCTAGGCAGGTAAAGGAGTTCGCCGAATTTCGCGAGGCCGACTTCGCCACCGGAGTTCCGGGCACCGGGCGGTTCCGGGTGAACGCCTACCAGCAACGCGGCACGATTGCCTTCGCGATCCGCACCGTGCCGCACCAGGCCAAGTCGATCACCGAGCTCAATCTGCCACCCATTGTCGAAGACATCGCCATGCTCCCGCGCGGCCTAGTGGTGGTTACCGGTATCACGGGTTCCGGCAAGTCGACGGCGCTGGCGTCCATGATCCAGGTCATAAACGAGAAGCGCTACGCCAACATTATCTCGATCGAGGATCCGATCGAGTTCCTCCATCGGGACATCAAGTGCCACATCAATCAGCGCGAAGTCGGGACCGATACCGGGAGCTTCGGGCAGGCGCTGCGGCGCGTGCTGCGGCAGGACCCGGACGTCATCCTCATCGGTGAAATCCGCGACCTCGATACGTTGGACACGGCGATGAAGGCGGCCGACACCGGACACCTGGTGTTTTCCACGCTGCACACGACGGACGCGACGCAGACTATCAATCGCATCCTGTCGTTCTATCCGCCACACCAGCAGAATGAGGTGCGCTTCGCCCTGTCGAACGCGCTGGCCTCGGTGGTTTCCCTTCGCCTTGTGCCGCGCTCCGACAAACCGGGGCGAGTTCCGGCCTGCGAGGTGCTCATCAACACGGCGGCGGTCCGCGAACAGATCCGCGACGTTTCCAAGACACTCAACATCCCCGATCTCATCAAGGAAGGCACCGTGCAGTACGGGATGCAGAGTTTCGATCAATCGCTGATGTCGTGGTATTCGCGAGGAATCATTTCGTACGAGAATGCCCTTTTTTTTGCCACGAATCCGAACGAGCTGGCGCTGCGGGTACAGGGCGTGGCCGGTTCGAGCGACACCTCTTGGGACGAATTCCAGTCCGACGAGACCGCGTAGCCCACGCGCCGGGACACTAGAATCTCATGTTTAAGAAAGTCCTCGTCGCGAATCGCGGAGAGATTGCCCTCCGCGTCATTCGCGCCTGTCGCGAGTTAGGGATACAGACGGTCGCTGTCTACTCCGAAGCGGACCGGGAATCGCTGCACGTCCGTTTTGCCGATGACGACGTGTGCATCGGACCGGCGCCGGCGCGCGAGTCGTATCTCAAGATTTCACGCCTCATTGCCGCCGCAGAAATCACCGGGGCCGACGCGATCCATCCGGGCTACGGCTTCCTTGCCGAGAACGCGGAGTTTGCGGAGACGTGCGCCGCGTCCAACATCACCTTCATCGGACCGACCGCCGACCAGATTCGCGTGATGGGTGACAAGGCCTCGGCCCGCCGGGCGATGCAGGAGGTTGGCGTACCCATCGTGCCGGGAACGCCGGGGCCGGTCGAGGACGGCGATCAGGCGCTCGAATTCGCGCGTGAAATGGGCTTCCCCGTCATTATCAAGGCGTCGGCCGGCGGGGGCGGCAAGGGAATGCGAGTGGCAACGGACGCCGACGAGTTCCTCCGATCGTTCTCGCTGGCACGCTCCGAAGCGCTGTCGGCCTTCGGCAATGGCGACGTCTACGTCGAGAAGTATCTCGCACGTCCGCGGCATATCGAATTTCAGATTCTCGGAGACACGCACGGGAACGTAATTCATCTGGGCGAGCGCGACTGCTCGGTACAGCGTCGGCACCAGAAGCTGATTGAGGAAGCACCCAGTCCGGTCATGACCGCCGACCTGCGCGCGCGCATGGGCGCCGACGCGGTACGTGGCGCGAAGGCCATCGACTACGTGGGTGCAGGGACCATCGAGATGCTGCTGGATGACGATGGCTCGTACTTCTTCATGGAGATGAACACCCGCATCCAGGTGGAGCACACGGTCACCGAGCAGATTACCGGCATCGACCTGGTCAAGGAACAGATTCGGGTTGCAGCTGGCGAACCGCTCTCCGTGCTCGAACTCCCGCCACTGCGCGGACACGTGATCGAGTGCCGCATCAATGCCGAAGATCCGGCGCGCGGATTCCAGCCGTCGCCGGGTCGGGTGGAAGTGTTTCATCCGCCCGGCGGTCCCGGCGTGCGCCTCGATTCGCATGTGTACGCTGGTTATATCGTTCCTCCCTACTATGACTCCCTGATTGCCAAACTCATCGTGCAGGGCCGCGATCGCGAAGAAGCGATCACGCGCATGCACATGGCGTTGGAAAGCTTTATCATCGAAGGCATCACCACCACGGCGCCGTTCCTGGCCAAGGTCATGATGAACGAGCGCTTCCGCGCGGGTCAGGTGGATACCAAGTGGCTCGAACGGGAGATCGGCGGGATTCTCAAGGAGCATTCCTAAGTGCGGGTGGATGTGTTTTTCGGCGCCTCGTCATTGACGAGTGCCGACGTCCATGGGCGAGTGGTGGTAGTCATCGACGTACTGCGGGCGTCCACCACCATCGCCGTCGCGCTCGCCAACGGCGCGCGCACCATCATTCCCTTCGACAGCGCGCAAGAGGCGATCACGCGTTCCAAGTCGTTCGAACGGGGCGAGTACAAGCTGGCGGGTGAACGCCGGAACCTCATGATCTCGGGCTTTGACCTCGGCAACTCGCCGCGCGACTACACACGCGAAGCAGTCGAGGGGCAAACGATTCTTCTCACCACCACCAATGGCACCGGGGCACTCGTCGCGGTGCAAGGGGCGCGCGAAGTGCTCGTGGGGTCGTTCGTGAACTACTCCGCCGTCTCGGCCATGGTGCGGGCCGCCGCGCGCTCCGAAAGTGATATCGCCATCGTTGCCGCCGGACATGACCGTCATTTTTCGCTGGAAGACACCACCTGCGCCGGACGATTTGTTCGGAGCATCGTGAAGGGCGTGCCGGGCGCCGAGTTGAACGACGGTGCGCAGGTGGCCCTACTGCTGGACAAGAAGTACGGCAGCGACCTCCCGCGTCTGATGGCCGAGGCCACCCATGGGCGCACACTGGCCGAGGCGGGGTTCGCCGAGGACCTTGTGCTCTGTTCGACCGTGGACGCGTTCCCGGTCGTTCCGGTGTATCAGGATCGCCACGTCACGAAATTGGGTCCCGACCGGGAGCGCTAGCATGCCCGGTGCTCTCAGGCGTGAGTTGTCCGGCATCGCGCTCATCCTGCTCGCTGTCTTCCTTGCCGGTGCACTGGCGCTGCAGGGTGTCCCGCAGTCGTGCACCGACGCCCGCGGTTTTTTCGGCCCCGTCGGCGCGTGCCTCAAGGTCGGCGCGCTCTGGTGGTTCGGTGCGCCCGTCGCCGCGCTCCTTCCCCTGATCCCTCTCGTGCACGGGCTTCGCCTGCTCGGGCGCATGCAGTGGGAAACCGACCGACGCTGGATGCTCTTTCTGGCGGGGGTTGTTTTGCTCCTTCCGATCGGAGTGGGGCTCGCTCTCGGTGTCCCGGAACCCGACGCATCCCGATCGTTCGCCGGCGTGTGGGGGGGATTCCTCTCGATGTACCTCGGAAAGTCGTTGGGCACGGGGGGCGCGTGGATCGCCGTGGTGTTGCTGGGGAGTGCCCTCACGGCGTGGACGTTGCGCTGGAATCCGGTGCGCGCCCTTCTGGGCCTAACGCCGCCGGGCAACGGCAAGGCGGACGCGCCCACCTTGGCCACCATGCTCGAGCCGCCGGCGAGTGAGATGCCGACGATCGACCGCTCGATGCCCGGTCGACGAAAGGACGCGGAGCCGGAACTGGAATCGATGCGTCTCGAAGACGGGGGGGGAAGGAAGAAGCGTTCGGCGAAAGAGAAGGGTGAACCGCCAATGCCCGCTGCAGACGACCATTCGCTGCCGTCGATCGTGGTACTGCTCGGCGACAGCGCGCTCGACGATCAACTCCCGTCGACCGAACTGCTGACTCCTCCGCCAGCCGGCAACATAGATGTAGGGCGGTTGGAGCTGGAGGTCATGGGGCAGAAGCTCATGGACGCTCTGCGCACCTTCAAGGTCGAAGGCTCGCTGGTCGGGAAGACCACCGGCCCGGTCGTCACACGGTTCGAGATTGAGCCCGCGCCCGGGGTCAAGGTGCGTCAGTTCGCCAACCTCGCCAACGATCTCGCGCTCGCCATGCGCGCGACAAGCATTCGCGTGGTGGCGCCGATTCCGGGGCGGGGGGCGGTGGGGGTCGAGGTCCCGAATCCGGTGCCGCAGATTGTCGCCTTCCGCGAACTCATCGAATCGAGGGAGTTTCAACAGGCGCGCATGGCCTTGCCGATCGTGTTAGGCAAGGACCTCGAGGGAAAGCCCGTCGTGACCGATCTGGCCAAGATGCCGCATCTCCTTATCGCAGGCGCGACCGGATCGGGGAAGTCGGTGTGCGTGAACACGATCATCACGTCGCTGGTCTACCGACATACGCCGAAGACGCTGCAGTTCCTGATGGTCGATCCGAAAATGGTCGAGCTCTCGGCGTATAACGATCTGCCGCACATGCTCAACCCGGTCATCACCGATAACCGCGACGCACCGTATGTGCTCAAGTGGGCCGTGGGGCAGATGCAACGACGCTATGAGCTGCTGGCCGCCAATGGCTCGCGCAACATTCAGGAATTCAACAAACGCGTGGTAGATGGCGCGGCGCTCGTGCAGCCCAGGCGGCCGGACGTCGCCTTCGAACACCGCGAATACACGGACGGTATTCTGCCGTACGTGGTGTTGGTGATCGACGAGTTGGCGGACCTCATGATGACCGTGCAGGGGGAGGTGGAAACGCCCCTCGCGATGCTGGCGCAGAAGGCACGCGCCATCGGCATTCACATCATCCTTGCCACGCAGCGTCCGAGCGTGAACGTGATCACCGGATTGATCAAGGCGAATTTTCCGAGTCGCATCGCCTTTCGCGTGGCCTCGCAGGTTGACTCGCGTACGATTATCGACGGAATGGGTGCGGAGTCGCTGTTAGGCAATGGTGACATGCTCTTCATTCCGCCGGGAAAGTCGGAGCCTCAGCGGCTGCAGGGCGCGTTTATTCCCGGCGAAGACACCGAGCGCCTCATGAAGTGGTTCGACGCCCGCAAGGTCGTCCGTCGTCAGGCGCTGGCGGCCAAGGGGCTGCACGACGACGAGCGCCTGATGCCGGATATCATCGGCGAAGTGAAAGCGCTCGAGGCGATGGATGATGTCGACGAGGACGAGGACGGCGGGGACGCGGCGCGCGACAAGCGTGATGCGCTCTTCCGGAAAGCGGGCGAGACATGCATCCAGCACCAACTGGGGTCTACCTCGCTGCTGCAGCGCAAGCTTGGCATCGGCTACGGACGGGCAGCCCGCATCATTGACCAGCTTCACGCCGCTGGAATTCTCGGACCGCCTAACGGTTCCAAGCCGCGCGACATTCAGGTGGGGTTGGACGAACTGGATCGAATCGCGGGACACGACGAGCGATAGGCGTTCAGTCGTCGGTGGGGAGATGGCGTGTCGGCATCGTCATCAAATCCGGACGCAATCGTTTGCTACGTGTTGCAATGGAATGATGACGCGACCCCCCGGAGTGGTCGTAGCTTCGTGTCGTGACGACAGAGCGGCAGGAGTTGGGCTTGGAAGGAGAGGCCGTCGCGGAGCGCTGGCTTCGACGGCATGGCTGGCGTGTCCTGCAGCGCCGCTACCGAAGCGGACACCGAGACATCGATCTCATTGCCGAGCGAGAGGGGACGGTGGCGTTCGTCGAGGTCAAGGCGCGGCGCGGCGAAGCGTTCGGCGATCCCGTCCAGGCGGTTAACTGGAAGAAGCAACGCGAGTTAGCTCGGTCAGCGTGCATCTGGATCGACCGGCATGGACGTCCCGGGGATCACTATCGATTCGATGTGATCGGCGTGCTCATGGATCGGGGGCGGGTGCGTGTACGTCATGTGGAAAACGCTTTCTTTCTTGCATCTCGTGCTTGAAAGCAAGCGAGCATCTTCGTATTTTGTTCGGGGTATCGAAGCGTTCACGCCACTCGGTAGATTATCCGCGTGGCCAGTGCCTCAACGACTCACCAATCGGGTGGAGCATGGCGGTTTCCGCGGTGCAAGACGATCGAAAAAAAGCACTGACCTTGGCCATCTCGCAGATCGAGAAGAATTGCGGCAAGGGATCGATCATGCGAATGGGCGCGGATAATCGCGTACCGATCGAATCTATCCCGACCGGAGCACTCAATCTCGACGCGGCAATCGGCATCGGCGGTATTCCGCGGGGCCGAGTGACCGAGATTTACGGGCCGGAATCAAGCGGCAAGACGACGTTGTGTCTGCACGTGGTGGCGAATGCGCAGCGTGCGGGGGGGGTGGCCGCGTTTATCGACGCCGAGCATGCGCTCGATATTGATTACGCGAAAAAGCTGGGGGTTGACGTCGAGAATCTTCTCGTCTCGCAGCCCGACACTGGCGAGCAGGCGCTCGAGATCTGTGAAATTCTTGTGCGCTCCGGCGCGGTGGATGTGATCGTGATCGACTCGGTGGCTGCGCTCGTTCCCAAGGCGGAAATCGAGGGTGACATGGGCGACTCGCATGTCGGACTGCAGGCTCGTCTGATGTCGCAGGCGCTTCGAAAGTTGACGGGTGCGATCGCGCGCTCGCGCACGTCGGTGGTGTTCATCAACCAATTACGTGAAAAAATCGGTGTGATGTTCGGGAGTCCGGAGACCACCACCGGTGGAAAGGCGCTCAAGTTTTACGCGTCGCTCCGGCTCGATATTCGACGAATCGGCCCGGTGAAGGACAAGGAAGAGGTCACCGGATCACAGGTTCGCGTCAAAGTGGTCAAGAACAAGGTGGCCGCGCCGTTCAAGCAAGCCGAGTTCGATATCATGTATGCGGAGGGAATCAGCCACACGTCGTTGCTGGTCGACATCGGGTCAGAGTCGGGGATCATCGACAAGTCGGGCGCGTGGTACAGCTACAATGGCCAGCGGATTGGCCAGGGTCGTGAGAATGCGAAGTTGTTCCTCAAGGACAATCATGCGCTCATGCTCGAGATCGAGGAGAAGGTGAAGGTTGTCCTAGGCATCACGAAGATCGATACGTCTGGAGACAACGGGGCGTCCGAGGAATAGCTTCGCAAAGTTGTACGCGTCCGAGTCGGCTCTTTTCGGGGCCGGAGGGTTGTTCTCTGAGGATGATGGGGCCCGGTACCCCACATTACTCAAAGGGCCTCTCTCCGGCCTCTGCCGTATCTCGGAACGTCCAGCGTCTGCTTCCTCTCCTGCTCCCCTGATCCGCTGACTCCCTTTCTCCCCGCTACACCATCATGCGCGATCGCTCGGACGAGGTGGACGGCAGGCGTGGTCGACGACCTCCGCCGGTACATGCAACCGACGCGGGCGACAGCGCGCGACGGGCATCTATGCCGACGCGTGCGCGGCGATCGCTCGGCGACGTTGCGGCCGTACTCATTGGAACGGTTACCGCGTTGCACGAACGACGAGCGGGGAGTTCGCGATATGTCGTGGTCATAGACGGGAGGCCCGCAGCCACCGTTTCCAGCGAAGTGATTGCTGCGTTAGGCCTTCGGGTCGGGGTGCCAATCGATGCGCCACTGGCAGAGTCGCTACGCACGGCCAGCGGGCACCTCGAAGTGTTCGACAAGGCGGTTGCTTTGCTCGCCGTCCATGCCCGCAGCGAGCGCGATCTTCGAATGCGCCTTCGACGCGCCGGGGCCGGCGAGGCGGGAGTCTCGGCGGCGGTCGAACGGCTTGTGGCCTTGGGGCTGCTCAACGACGACGCGTATGCCCGAAGTCTGGCTCACTCTCGCGTGGTGGGCGGCGGCGTATCGAAGCGGAGAATCGGTCAGGAATTGCAGCGCCGAGGCGTGTCACCAGCGGTGGCCGACGAGGCCATCGACGCGACGCTCGACGACGTGGAGCTGGACGAGTTTGGTGCCGCACAGGCCGCAGCCGAGAAGCGATTGCGGTCGCTGCGTTCGCTCGATGAAGCAACCCGGAGGCGGCGCCTGTACGCCTTTCTCGCCCGGCGCGGATACCCGCACGACGTGATTACGAAGGTTCTGCGAGCCGTGCTCTGAAAAACGCGCACGCGAATAGGTCCAAGTAGTTCGCTTGGTGTTGCTATATTCCGGTCATGCGCGCATCCGAAATCCGTTCCCGATTCCTCTCGTATTTCCAGCGCAACGCGCACGCCGTGTTGCCCAGCTCGTCCCTTGTCCCCGGCGACGACCCGACGTTGCTGTTCACGAACTCCGGAATGGTACCGTTCAAGAAGATCTTTCTCGGACTCGAGGAGGCGCCGCACGGGCGGCGCGCGACGACGTCGCAGAAGTGCGTGCGGGCCGGCGGAAAGCACAACGATCTGGAGCAGGTGGGGCACACGGCGCGCCACCACACCTTCTTCGAGATGCTCGGCAATTTTTCGTTTGGTGACTACTTCAAGCGGGATGCGATCAGGTTCGCCTGGGAGTTTGTGACCGGGCCGCAGTCGGAGGGGAACCTCGGCATCGACGCGCAGCATGTGCGCGTGTCCGTCTTTCGTGAGGACGACGAAGCGCGGGCGCTCTGGCGCGAGATCGCCGGGATTCCGGATTCGTGTATCTATGGACTCGACGAAAAAGACAATTTCTGGCAGATGGCAGACACTGGTCCGTGCGGCCCGTGTTCCGAGTTGTATGTGGACCTGGCCCATCTCACGGAGGACTGGCACTTCGCCAGCGGGGCCACCGGAGAGTGGACCGATCTGGCGCGCGTCGATTTTTCCACCGAGGCATTCGTGGAGGGAGCGGAGGCGGGGCGCTTCCTCGAAATCTGGAACCTCGTGTTCATGCAGTTCGACCGGCAACCCGATGGCACCTTTCTCCCGCTACCCAAGCCGTCGGTGGACACCGGAGCTGGATTAGAGCGTATCGCGGCGGTCATGCAGGGGGTGACGAACAACTTCCACACCGACCTGTTTGCCGTGATCATCGAGGCGATAGAGCAGTCGGTGGGGCGACAATACGTGGCGCGGGATGCAAACGGTCGGCGGGTCATGGACGCGCATTCGGCGTCGTTTCGCGTCCTCGCCGATCATGCGCGGGCGGTCGCCTTCCTTCTCGCCGACGGTGTATTTCCCTCCAGCGAAGGGCGCGGGTATGTGCTCAGGCGCATCCTCCGACGCGCGGTGCGTCACGCCTATCTGCTCGGCCGGCGGGAGCCTACGCTCGTGCACGGGGTGCAGGCGGTCATCGACTCCATGTCCGATGTTTTTCCGGAGCTCCGTCAGCGCGCGACGCACATACTGGAGACGACGCGAGCCGAAGAAGCGCGTTTCCTCGCCACGATCGAAGGTGGCATGTCGCGGTTCGAGCAGTTGGCGCCGGTAGGTGCAACCACACAAGGGTCGACGCACCTGCGCGGGACCATCAGCGGCGACGACGCGTTCCGGCTGTACGACACCTTCGGATTTCCTATTGATCTCACGGCCCTCATGGCGCGGGAGCGCGGCTACGCGGTGGACATTGCCGCCTTCGAGTCGTCGTTGTCGGCACAGCGCGTTCAGTCCCAGGATGAGCGGAAGTCGAAGAACCTGAGTGTGGTCGCGGACGAGCTGGCGGATTCTTCGGGGTGGGAGATCGCCCACCCGAGCGCGCTGGCCGGCGCCGCCGACGCCAGCGTGCAGCATGCGGAAGGTGCTGCAGACTCGGCGACACGCGCCACCTCATGGCCCGAGACGATCTTTGTCGGCTACGACACTGTAGAGGTGGTGTCGCAGGTTGCGGCGCTGCGGCGGCTGGAGGGAGGCCGGGTGGCGGTGATACTGCGCGAAACGCCGTTTTACGCCGAGTCGGGGGGCCAGGTCGCCGACCACGGAGAGATTGTGGGGGAGGGATGGCGTGTTGATGTGGATGACGTGAAGAAGTTCGACGGGCGCGTTGCGGCTATCGGCACGTTGCGCGGCTCCGTGTCGTTAGGCGCGGCGACGGCGAGAATTCCTGCCGACCGTCGCCTCGATACCACTCGCAATCACACCGCCACCCACCTGCTGCACTCCGCGCTTCGCGACGCGTTGGGCGATCATGTGCACCAAGCGGGATCGCTGGTGACTCCCGATCGTTTGCGCTTCGACTTCACGCACCACGGACCGCTCAGGCCCGAGGCGCTGGAAGCCATCGAGCTCGCGGTGAATCGCGGCATCTGGGCGTCGATTGACGTGCGCACCGAACAGAAGGGCTATCAGGATGCGGTCGCCGACGGCGCGATGGCGCTCTTTGGCGAGAAGTATGGCGACGTGGTGCGCGTCGTGACGATCAAGGGGCTCTCGGTCGAGTTGTGCGGTGGGACGCACGTGCGCAATACGGGTCAGATCGCGCTCTTCAAGATCCTGAGCGAAACGGGCGTGGCGGCGGGAGTTCGCCGTATCGAGGCGGTAACGGGTCCCAAGGCCTTCGAGTTCTTCCGCGAGCGGGAACGGACCCTTGAGCGGGTAGGCGAAGTGCTGAAGGCAACGCCTGATACGGCCATCAAACGCGTCCAGGCACTGCTGGCCGAGCGCAAGCAACTGGAACAGCGACTCGAGCAGGCGATGAAGGGGGGGGGAGACCAGGTGCGCGACCTGGTCGCGGCCGCAGCGACGATGAATGGGTTTCGGCTGGTAGCGTCCATGGTCACCGCCGCCGACGTGAAGGGGTTGCAGGCGTTGGGCGATGCGGTGCGCGAGCAGCTGGGGAGCGGCGTGGCGGCGTTAGGCGCGACCTTCGAGGACGGCAAGTCGGCTCTGTTGGTCGTGGCGACGGATGATGCGCGCGATCGCGGACTGCGGGCAGACGTGGTCATCAAGGAGCTGGCCGCAGTGGCGGGCGGGCGCGGTGGTGGTAAACCGCACATGGCCCAGGCGGGTGTTCCGGATGCCGCGCGTTTACCCGACGCCTTCGCCGCGCTCGAACGCACCGTGCGATCGCTGCTCGGCGCGTGAGCCTCGCCGCCTGGCTGTCCACCCGCGAGCCGGCGCCCCCCGATCGCCTGCTGGCTCGGCTGACGGAGATCACGCACCCCGAAGGCGCTGAACCGGACGTTGGGGCCGAGGCCATGGTCAAGGCTGCCGGGGAGGTGCTGCGACGCCTATTGCGTGAGGGGCAGACCACCCGTGACAGTGCGCTCGAACTGCTGGCGGCGGATGCCTTGGCGACCTACGCCTTCGAGGCGCAGTCGGATGAACCCGAGGCGATGGACGCGCGCTGTACGTGGGCGATGTCGTATCTCGCGAAAATCGCGGATTCGGTGTGATCGACCTCCACACCCATCTTCTGCCAGGCGTCGACGACGGATCGCGCACGCTGGAGAATTCATTCCGCGTGCTCGAGCGCTTCGCCGACGAGGGTGTGACGGAGGTGGCGTGTACACCGCACCTGCTGGCGTCGCAGGTCGAAGCGGCGCCGTTGGAGGAACACGCGATGTTGCTGCAGGCGCTGCGGGCCGGGGCGCCCGGCGGTGTGCGCCTTGTGTCGGGATTCGAGATCATGCTCGACCGGCCGGGATGCGACCTCCGACTTCCCGGGCTCACGTTAGGTTCCTCACGCGCGGTACTGGTCGAGTTTCCCCGGACATCGCTTCCCGAGGGGGCCAGCGACGAGCTGTTGCGGATCCGGGCGAGTGGATTGGTTCCGGTGGTCGCCCATCCGGAGCGCTATCGTGGCGTGACGGTGGACACCATGCACGTGTGGCGCGACGCGGGAGCGATCATTCAGGGGGATGCACTCATGCTGTTGGCCTCGGGGCCAATGGCGGCGTTGGCTCGCGCGATGCTCGAGGCGGGGGTGTACGACATACTGGCCAGCGACAATCACGGAGATCGTCGCTCGCTGTCGACCGTTCGGCTCTGGCTTCGCGAGATGGGAGGCGATGCACAGGGAAGGATGCTGACCGAGGAGAACCCGCGCCGCGTACTGGCGGACGAGTCGATGCAGCGTGTACCAGCGCTCGGTCGCACCCGGAGCATGTGGCAG
>Ga0163144_10017629_pt1 | contig 14536 bp, 7 predicted proteins | sample OliLak19BULKMAT1_FD_123175 | JGI IMG/M metagenome (GOLD analysis project Ga0163144, IMG submission 123175) | Freshwater microbial mat bacterial communities from Lake Vanda, McMurdo Dry Valleys, Antarctica - Oligotrophic Lake LV.19.BULKMAT1 | ecosystem: Environmental > Aquatic > Freshwater > Lake... | reverse complement strand
GCATGTAGCCCATCAGAACAACTTCGTGTAGTAGTTACCCCTACCCCCAATGTACCAATAAGCACGGTAGACGTTCAAGAAACACCCGCTAGTACACCTACAGTTGAGCCTATAGTGGTGACATCCACTGTACTTCCCACGCGTACACCAATACAAGGTGATGGGGCGTTTATTGGTAGTGTTCTTGATTCTAATCGTCCTATCCCTACTAGCATCCCCTCACTGCCGACACTGACAGCAACGCCACTTGGTAGTGCAAGTTCTACACCTGCGCCTACAAATACACCTGCTATTGCTGTACCGTCCCTGGATAACAATCAAGTGGGGCTACAAGTATATTACAATATGGGTGTAAATGAATTTGGGCAAGTGCTTGACCTAGCACGCCGAACGAAGGTGGGTTGGATTAAGTTTCAGGCAGACTGGAGTTTCTTTCAGCCTAATGGTCCCGAGGATGATTCAGAAATTATGAAGGCGTTTGTTCTATACGTGCAGGGCGCAAAAAATGGTGGCTTTAAGACACTGCTTAGCGTTGCAAAAGCCCCCCAATGGGCGCGTAATGTCGATAAAACAGATGCAGGAACACCCGATGACCCCGCGCTTTTAGGTCGGTTTTTGCAACGTCTCATAGAGCAAATAAAAGCCGAGAATATTGACGCGATAGAAATTTGGAATGAGCCTAATCTCATCCGTGAGTGGCATGGCGCGTTGCCATTTAGTGGCGCGGGCTATATGCAGTTGTTCCGCCCCACTTATGATGCCATCAAGAGCGTTGCGCCTAACATTATTGTGATTACTGCGGGGCTTGCACCCACAGGAAACAGTGCGTTTAGCGTAGATGACCGTGTGTTTTTACAACAAATGTATGACAACGGTTTAGCCAATTACACGGACGTGCCTTTGGGTGTTCATCCGTACGGGTGGGGCAATGCGCCCGATGCTACGTGCTGCAATGCGATAGAAGGCAGAGGGTGGGATGATAATCCGAGCTTCTTTTTCATTGAAACCCTAAATGGGTATCGCAACATTATGGTGCAAAATAACCATGCTGGGGCGCAAATGTGGGTTACAGAATTTGGATGGGCAACGTGGGAAGGCTTCCCTAACGATCCACCCGAAGAATGGATGCGCTATAACACAGCACTAAATCAAGCTGAGTATACATTACGGGCGTTAGAAATTGGCGCAAATCGCGAGGACGTGGGCTTAATGGTGCTTTGGAACTTGAACTTTGCTAACTCAATTTTGATTGAACAACGCTCGGAACTGGCGGCATATAGCCTGATTGCCCCTAATCTTGATGGGGACGATTTGATTGTTCGCCCGTTGTTTAGGGCGTTAGAAGCGCGCTAGGGATTTATAAAGTGGTAAAAAAAGGGCGTACTCTTAAGTGAGTGCGCCCTTTTTTTATTTAGTGAAAGTCTTCTTCATCTAGTTCTTCATCGGGGATATCTAGGACACCCTGTGAAGCCAGAGTTGCTTTGGGTCCAACGCGCTCACGCTCTTGATAGTGCGTGAAGCCTGTACCCGCAGGAATGAGCTTGCCGATAATGACGTTTTCCTTTAGACCGTAGAGGGGGTCTACTTTACCCTCGATGGCTGCGCCTGCTAACACCTTAATGGTGTGTTGGAAGCTGGAAGCCGATAAGAAGCTATCGGTGCTAAGTGATGCCTTTGTGACACCCAGTAGAATGGGTGCGGCAGAGGCAGGCTCTCTATTTTGAGCGATGTGTTCTTCGTTCAAGTCAAGCAATTCAAGCTGGTCGATTAAATCACCGGGTAGTAATTGTGTGCCGCCACTGCGCGTAATTTGAACCTTATTCATCATCTTGCGGATAATCACTTCAAAGTGCTTGTCCGAGATGCCCACACCTTGCGAGCGATATACCTTCTGAATTTCGGTTAGAAGATAGATTTGGGTGGCTTCTGCGCCTAGCACCTTTAGGATTTGGTGCGGGTTTTGAGAGCCTTGTGTTAGTTGTGTGCCTGCGCGAACTTCGATGCCATCCGCAATACCGGGAGACATAACGGCGTTGGCAGGAATTTCATAAGGATATTCCATGCGCTTTTCAAAGCGAAGGTAAACGACGCGGTTTTCGATGTAGATGTCGCCTTCCATCTCCGCTAGTACCTTTTGCTCGCCGCCTGTTTGTTTGGCAAGCAGTGCGCCCTTTTTGATGGTTTCGCCGTCTGCGACGATGATTTCATAGCCTTCAGGGATGGTGTACTGTTGGTTGGTGACTTCGCTATTGATGACTGTCGCAATCAACGCGCCATCTTCACGATTGGTTAGGCGTAGTGTGCCATCATAATCGACCATCACGCACTCGCCTTTCGGCTTACGGCGTGCTTCAAAGAGTTCTTCTACACGAGGCAAACCGCTTGTGATGTCACCGCCTGCTTGCGCTGTACCCCCAGTGTGGAAGGTACGGAGTGTAAGTTGTGTCCCTGGTTCACCAATAGACTGTGCCGCAATAATACCGACAGCTGTACCGATTTGTACCATTTCACCATTACCAAGGTCTCTGCCGTAACAGAGGGCGCAAACGCCATAAACCATCGCGCAGGTGAGGGGGCTACGAACTTCTACTTCTGCAATAGGCGCAGTTTCGATGACACCTGCCACATGCTCATCAATCATGCCGTTGCGGGCTACGATAAGCTCGCCTGTGGTGGGGTTGTAGATGTCATGTACCGAGCAACGCCCGATGATGCGCTCGCTAATGAGTTGTCCTGCAATATCATCGGCACGACGAATGGTTAAACCACGTTCAATACCGCAATCGGTCAGGTTGACAATCATATCTTGAGCAACGTCTACTAGACGGCGTGTAAGGTAACCGGCATCAGCGGTACGAAGAGCCGTATCTGCCAAGCCTTTGCGTGTACCATGCGTAGAGATAAAGTATTCAAGTGCGTTCAAGCCTTCGCGGAAATGACTGCGAATGGGCAAGTCGATGATACGACCTGAAGGGTCTGCCATCAGCCCACGCATACCTGCGATTTGGGTGATAGGACCAAAACCGCCCTTAGTAGAACCACTAATTGCCATAACTGCAATGGGTCCAAATGGATCAAGGGTGTTGTGGAGCAGTTCTTCCAGCTTACGCTTTGCTAATTCCCAGTTGTCAATCGTGATTTGGTAGCGTTCTTCTTCGGTAAGAAGCCCACGTCTAAAGTCACGTTCTGCACTGGCAACGATGGCTTCTGTTTCTTGCAAAATGCCTTCACGCTCTTCAGGAATGACAAGGTCAGAAACGGCAATCGTTGTACCGCTGACGGTGGCATAACGGAAACCGTAGTCTTTAATGCTGTCTACGATGTCGGTTGTGCGGGTTGACCCCAGCACTTGATAGCACAGTGCCACGAGCTTCTGCAAGCGTTTCTTGTCCATGGTGTCTTCCACATAGCGGATTTCATCCGGCAAGATGCGGTTGAAGATGGCACGCCCAACAGTTGTTGCTTGAGGTTCGGCTTGTGGGTCGCGGTAGTCATAGAAATTACCTAGCAAGATGGATGTGTGTAAGCCTACCATGCCCATGCCATACAAATATTCCACTTCATCCATATCAACGACATGGCGACGCTCGTGCAAGTTGCTGACAACGACTTTGTCTTGCAGGTTTTTGCTTTGGATGGCTTTACGAATTTCGTAAATGTTCTCAATGATGCAGTCAACTTCACCTTCAAGCAAAGCGCGGATGGTGCGGTCTGCCGATTTCTCGGTGACTACCGTTTTTTGTTCTTTGCCTTCGCCTTGAAGTTCGGTTACATCACGATACACGACCAAATTAGGCACTTCACGGTATTGTGTATAGTAGTAGCCGTTAGAACGGAACTTTACACCAACACGCACGTTAGGGTCTGCAATTTGGCTAAAGCTATTGAACTTACCCACATTTTTCTTTAGTGTGATGAGTTCTGCGGTGGGGTCTAGGGTAAGGTAATACATGCCCAACACCATGTCTTTAGCGGGACCTACGATAGGTTCGCCGTCGGATGGCTTTAGCAGGTTCTTGGTTGCCAACATAAGCGTGCGCGTTTCTTCTACGGCTTTATCGCTAAGAGGCACATGAACTGCCATTTGGTCGCCGTCAAAGTCGGCGTTAAACGCCGAGCAAACCAACGGGTGAATTTGAATGGCTTTACCTTCTACCAATTGGGGTTCAAAGGCTTGAATGCCCAAACGGTGAAGGGTAGGGGCGCGGTTTAGCAAAACAGGGCGGTCTTTGATGACCTGTTCTAGCACTTCCCACACTTCTGGACGTTCACGCTCGATGATGCGCTTTGCACCCTTAACGTTATTAGCATATCCGTACTGTACTAAACGGCTAATGACAAAGGGGCGATAGAGTTCGAGAGCCATCGTCTTTGGCAAACCGCATTGATGCAATTTAAGGCGGGGCCCAATGACGATAACGGAACGTCCGCTATAGTCAACGCGCTTACCCAGCAAGTTACGGCGGAAGCGACCCTTTTTGCCCTTAAGCATGTCGCTTAAAGATTTTAGTTCACGGCGACCACGCCGAGAGAGGGCTTTGCCACGTTGGCTGTTGTCGATGAGGCTGTCAACGGCTTCTTGCAACATGCGCTTCTCGTTACGCACAATCACATCAGGTGCTGCTAGTTCTAGCAGATGCTTAAGGCGATTGTTGCGGTTAATCACGCGGCGATAGAGGTCGTTAAGGTCACTGGTCGCAAAACGTCCACCGTCCAATTGCACCATAGGGCGCAAATCGGGAGGGATAACGGGCAGAATGGTCATAATCATCCATTCAGGACGATTACTACTGCTCCGTAGGCTTTCGACAACGCGAAGACGCTTGGTGGCTTTCTTCTTGCGTTGCTTGCTACGGGTCATGCGGACTTCGCGCCAAAGCTCTTCTGACATTTTATCAAGGTTGATGTTTTGCAGAATCTTGTAGAAGGCTTCTGCGCCCATGTCTGCTTGAAAGACGTTGCCATAGCGTGTTTTTAGTTCGCGGTAGCGATTTTCTGTTAAAAATTGAAGTACTTCAAGTTCACGCAGTTCGTCTTTTTGCTTTTGTGCGCTTGCACGAATGGCGTTTAACTTTTGGTCGAGTTCTGTCAACTGATTGTCGATAGAAGAGGTGTTGTTGGTGCTGATGCCATCCATCTCCGTAGAGAGCTTGGACAATTCTTGGCGACGCATTTGTTCAATTTCGCCTTGCATCTCTGAAAGGTACTTTTGGGTGAGGGCTTGAACACGCTCAATATCATCTCTTGAGATTGTTTCACCTTTAACCACAGCTACCGTTTCTATACGAGCAAGCACCATGTCAGCTGTGGCAACTTGCCCCAACTGATTTTGAAGGCGTGCAATTAAACCTTCGGATTCGGCAACAATCTCACTCCCAACACGCTCTACTTCACGCTCAAAATGGGTGTTAATTTCGTTGACTTGGGTTTCGTAGGCACTCACGACTTCGTCGCGGTTGTCTTTCACTTCCTTCATGCGCTCTTCAATATCGCCACCAAGTTCTTTCTCTTTGATGGAGAGTTCTTTGTCGATGCGTTGGAGGGCGCGAGTACGTGCGTCTTCGTCAACAACGGTAATAACGTATTGAGCAAAGTAAAGCACGCGGTCTAGGTTGCGGCGGCTAACATCTAGTAACAAGCCAAGATGGCTGGGTACACGACGGGTATACCAAACATGCGCCACAGGAGCGGCAAGATTGATGTGTCCCATGCGTTCACGGCGAACACTAGAGCGTGTGACTTCCACACCGCATTTATCGCAGACGATGCCTTTATAACGGATGTTTTTGTATTTACCACAGTAGCATTGCCAGTCACGGGTAGGACCAAAAATCGCTTCGCAGAACAGCCCATCTTTTTCTGGGCGTAGGCGACGATAGTTGATTGTTTCTGGCTTAGTGACTTCCCCATACGACCACGAAAGAATATTGTCGGGTGAGGCAAGGCTAATCCGAAGTGCGCTAAATTCTTTAGCCTCCAAGGCGTTCCTCCTCTGCATCAGCAGTATGAATAAGGTGGAAGGTTATAAAGGGGGTGCGCCGAAGCGCGTATGTCAAAGACAACGAAACAGCGTCAGTGAGTAAAGTCACTCCCTGCGCTGAACCAATAACCTAATGAATGATGATAGAATACACACCAAAGTTCATTATAGCCCTATTGTCTAACGTTTGTCAAGCAAATTTGAGGCGATTTTTATGAAGACGTGGACAAGTTCGCTTTAAGATAGCTTTCCATGAAGCCATTGAGTTCGCCGTTTAGCACTGCGCCTGTATTGCCCACTTCATAGTTGGTGCGTGCGTCTTTCACCATTTGATAGGGGTGAAGCACATAAGAGCGAATTTGATTGCCCCAACTGGCATCAATGTTTTCACCTTTTAAGGCACTAATGTCGGCTTTTTGTTTTAGCCGTTCCATTTCAAAGAGGCGTGCTTTTAGAATTTGCATGGCGCGTTCACGATTTTGAAGCTGACTCCGTTGGTTTTGGCATTGAACAACCACACCAGAAGGGAAATGTGTGATACGCACTGCGGTATCGTTCTTTTGAACGTGCTGCCCCCCTGCACCACTGGCGCGGTAGGTGTCTATGCGTAAGTCTTTTTCGTTGATTTCGATATCAATCTCGCCTTCAATATCGGGCCAAAGCTCTACTTTAGCGAAGGATGTTTGGCGTTTTCCTGAGGCGTTAAAGGGGCTAATGCGTACTAGACGATGCACACCAACCTCGCTTTTAAGGTAGCCATAGGCAAATTCGCCCTTTACGCTGATGGTGACGCTTTTAATGCCTGCTTCTTCGCCGTCGCTACGGTCGAGAATTTCTATTTTGTAGCCATTTTGCTCCATCCAACGCAGATACATGCGCTCTAGCATTTCTGCCCAGTCTTGGGCATCTGCGCCCCCTGTGCCAGCATGAATGGCAAAAATGGCACTTTCGCTGTCATACTCACCCGCAAGCATTGCCCTGACCGACATTTTTTCGACTTCTTGCGCGATGTCTTGGGTTTCTTTGTCCAGTTCTTCTGCAATTTCTTCGCCTAAGTCCGCAAGTTCTAGGGCATCTATGATGCGTTTGTGCAACGCTAACCAAGGTAGGAGCTTCGCATTGAGCTTAGAGATTTGTTGCATAAGTTTTTGTGCTTCTGAGGGGTTATCCCAGAAGGTGCTGGCTTGTGTTTCGGCTTCTAAGTAGGCGACTTCTTTTTTTAAGTCCATAACGCCTAAGTTGTCGATAAAGCCCTTGATGGTCTTTTCGTGTGTTTTTAGCTGGTTGACGACGTGGTCTAACATGATATTTTCTCGTTATGATGGGTTGCTAAGTTGTCGGAAGGCTTCGAACATGAATACTGCGCCAGATACAGAAACGTTTAGTGAATCGGAGAGTTGCCCCAGCATTGGAATTTTAACAAGTTCATCACAGGCTTTTTCCCATGTAGCAGACAAGCCTTCGTCCTCTGTTCCCAGCATGACGGCTGTTTTTGGCGTAAAGAGAACGTCATAGAGGCTCTTTGTGCCTTCAAGGTGCGCCGATATTACCTGATAGGCATTATCTTTGAAGAAGCGTAAGGCTTGCTCACTAGAGAGCGCGTAGACATTGTTTAAGAAGCATGCGCCTGTACTAGCGCGGATGATATTTGGGTTGTAAAGGTCAAGGGCAGTATCAATTAGAAAGACCGTCTTAAAACCGCTCGCATCAGCGGTACGGAGTAATGCCCCAATATTGCCCGGCTTTTCTAGTGCCACCAAGCCCAAAATGGGTGTACTTAGGGCTATGGGTAGGGTAGGTGTGGGCTTTTGTTGCACAATCGCCAAAATACCCGTGGGGTTTTGCCGATAGGCGGTTTTTTCTAGTAGATCGGGGGAAACTTCATATACCGAAAATGGGGTGCTTTGCACGAAGTCCCATTCATCATCGCCCATCAACGAAGGGCACGCCAGCACAAATGCAATCTCGTAGCCAAAAGAGATTGCACGCGACAAATCACGCAAATCGTCCACCAAAAAGCACATTTCGCGTTGGCGATGTTTCTTTTCGTGGAGTTGCTTTGCCAGCTTCACTTTAGGGTTTTGAAAGCTCGTGATACGTTCAACAATGGGCATTGTGGTTTTTAGGCTTCACTATCGCTAAAGAGGCTGTCCACAAAGTTTTTGGGGCTAAAGTACACAAGGTCGTTTACAGCTTCGCCCAACCCCACAAACATCACCGGCACATTAAGCTCTGTATGTACAGAGAAAATCATGCCACCTTTGGCTGTGCCGTCTAGTTTAGTGATGATGAGACCTGTCACATTAGAGGTTTCGGCAAATTTGGTGGCTTGTTTAAGGGCGTTTTGCCCTGTTGTGCCATCTAGCACTAGTAGCACTTCATGAGGGGCGTCGGGGACAGCTTTGGCGATGACCGCTTTTATTTTGGCGAGTTCTTGCATGAGGTTAAAGTTGTTGTGCAAGCGTCCTGCGGTGTCTACAATCAAGATGTCTATGCCACGTGCTTTTGCGGCGTTGATGGCATCATAAACAACAGCACCAGGGTCACTGCCTGCTTTATTGGCAATTACTGGCACGCCCACGCGCTCACCCCATGTTTGCAATTGCTCAATGGCGGCTGCACGAAACGTATCGCCCGCACATAGCATGACTTTTCTGCCTGCACGATGAAGTCGGTTTGCTAGCTTTGCGATAGAGGTTGTTTTACCAGAGCCATTTACACCTACAATGAGAATGACGCTTAAACTTTCTTTGGCAAGGTTAAGCTCACGGGGTTCTTCTAGAAGGGATTCTAGCGATTCACGAAGCACTCGGTTAAGCTGATCGGTGTTAGTAAGTCCTTCTTCACGCACAGCTTCACGAAGGTATTCTAGGACGGTTTCGGTGGTTTCTAAGCCCAAATCTGCCTGAATGAGCATAGCTTCAACATCAACCCAAGTTTCTTCTGTGATGGCGGTATTGCCAAGAAACTGAGATATTCTGCCAAAGAAGGCTTGGCGTGTTTTTGCTAGTCCTCGTTTGAAGATACTCAAAGTTCTCTCTCCGTGATGTGGTTTGCGAATGAACAAGGGTTTATTTTAGCCGAGTTGGTGAAAGAATAGTAGACCGCACAACCTAGCAATTGAAGGGGGTATGTGGTACAAATTTTTACAGGAAAGAAAATTATTAAGGGACACAGAGGATAAAAAAGATGGCGCGTCGCGTGGTGGTAACTGGGTATGGGCTAGTAACGCCTGTAGGAAACAACGTAAAACAATCTTGGGAAAGCATTAAAGCGGGCAAAAGTGGGATTGGCTATATTACCTATTTTGATACCGAAAAATTTAACGTGAAGGTTGCGGGCGAAGTTAAAAACTTTAATCCAGAGGAGTATATGCCCGCTACAGAAGTTCACCGTCATGACCGCTATCAACAATATATTATTGCAGCGGCGAAAGAAGCAATTGCTCAAAGTGGTTTTACGGTTAAAGAGGGCGAAGAAAACCGCGCTAGTTCGGTGGTGGGGTCGTCTACGGGTGGGTTGCATAGTTACGCCCATTACATGGAGGTCGTGCGCGAAGCCGACTGGAACTATCGTAAAGTGACACCGTTTGCTGTGCCAATGTTGGTAGCCAATGGGGGAAGTAATGTTGTTGCGATTATGACAGGGGCTGGGGGTCCCTCGTGCGTGCCTGTAAGCGCATGTGCCTCTGGTGCGGACTGCATTGGGTATGCGTTTGACATGATTCGTAGTGGGCGCATTGACCAAGCAGTTGCGGGTGGCGCAGAGTTCCCCATGATTAAGCTGGGGGTAGCAGCCTTTGACCGTGTGGGCGCAACTTCACGCCAAGCCGACAACCCCGAAACATCCGTAAGACCCTTCGATAAGAACCGTAGCGGTTTTGTGTTTGGTGAAGGGGCAGGCGTGCTGATTTTAGAAGAACTAGAACACGCAAAACGGCGTGGCGCAGAAATCTTAGGTGAGATGGTAGGATACGCCAGCACAACAGACGCATTCCATCGCACCGCACCCCATCCTGAAGGCATGATGGCAGCCCAAGCCATGAAGTATGCGTTAGAAGCGGGTGGCATTAACTTGGATGAAGTGGACTACATTAACGCACACGGCACAGCCACACAACTGAATGACACCAGCGAAACAAAGGCAATTAAACTGGCATTTGGCGACCACGCGTATCGTTTGGCGGTAAGCTCCACAAAGAGCATGACGGGACACGCCATGGGCGCAACAGGGGCAATGGAAGCCGTGTTTAGTGTATTGGCAATCCGTGACCAAGTGGCTCCACCGACCATTAACTATGATACTCCTGACCCTGACTGTGACCTTGATTACGTTCCTAATGAGGCACGTGACATGAAAATAGATGTAGTGGTTAGCAATGCTTTTGGGTTTGGTGGGCATAACGCCAGCGTGGTGATGAAAAAATTTAATGGTTGACGTTGAAACAAAGTTAAGCGAGTTTCAAGAAAGAACCGGCGTTGTTTTTAGCCGAAAAGAACTGCTACAGGAGGCTCTTACGCATCGCTCTTTTGTGAACGAAAGTAATGACGTTCCTGATAATGAGCGCATGGAGTTTTTGGGCGATGCAGTGCTGGATTACATGGTTGCGGACATGCTATTTCAAAAATTTAGCGCGATTAATGAAGGTGAACTAACGCAATTGCGCTCGGCATTGGTGCGTACAGAATCTTTAGCGCAACTTGCCCAAGACATTGAACTTGGCGATTTTTTAATCGTGGGCAAGGGCGAGGAGCAAATGGGCGGGCGTAAACGTATTAATATCCTGTGTAGGGGGTTTGAGGCGTTGGTGGGGGCGATCTATTTGGATAAGGGCATGGATGGCGCAAAAGCCTTTATGTTGCCACGCCTAGAAGAACTGCTCGCTTATCTGCTTAAAAATGACCTTCATCGTGATGCAAGAAGCCTGTTACAAGAAAAAAGCCAAGCAGAGCTACTCATTACACCCGTATATCGGCTAAAAGACCCATCTGGCTCTGAACATGACCGCATGTTTAATACGGATGTGGTGATAGGGGATGTGGTCATTGGCTCTGGTAGTGGCACAAGCAAGCGAGCTGCGGCACAAGTCGCAGCTCGTGATGCCCTTAATAAAGTAGAAGAAGCAAGTGGATGGTCACAGGAGGCTTTGGATTATGCCGAAGCCCACCGCCCACCCCCCTATATTAAGCCCCAAAAACCCCGCCATGAAAAGAAAGAATCCAAGTAACTGGCTAACGAATTTCGATGCCAATAAATGCTATACGATGGTCGGATGCGGGGTTGTCTAGGATGACCCCGCGCCCGCTAGAGCGCAAGCTTCCTGCCCAAATCCACAAATAATCAATCCGTGCTTGGCGGTCTAAGCGAACCAGCGTTGCTGAATCTAAGGGCGTTGTGCCTGCAAAAGGGTCTGTGAAGCCTGTTTGCCGTAATTGGTCTATAAGCTGTGAATCGGGGATGTTGTGGAATGTACCCCCTAAAATCATCCGCCCTACTTGCCCATTATAGTCACGCTCGATGTGCGTTTCGATGATGCTAAAGATAGTGCTTAGCTGAGCTTGTTGATTGCGCTCACGATCTTCTATGGTTTCGCCCTCTAAAAGCAGCCCTAATAGGGTGTTGTAGAGCGTAATTGTGCCTTCATCGGGGCGGATTTGCACGCGCTGTAAGCCCGTTTGTTGGTCTAGACTGGGCAATAGTGCGCCGTCATCAAACACAATCGGTACTTTTGACAAGACTGCTAATCCTAGCAAGCCTTCGTTGGTGGCATAAAAACGCCTATCCATTTTTAAGCGACGCGCCAGCCATAAGGATTGGTCTACGCCAAAACTGGTTAAACGCCCTCTTTCTACTTCTTGAAGCAAAACAACATCTGCGCCACTTTGAATGATGCTTTGGGCAATGCCCTCTAGGTTGTAATCATAAAATTCGCTGTAGCCTGCGTGAATGTTGTAAGTGGCGATGCGCACTTCATCCACGTTAAGCGTGGGAATGACGGCAATCGGTTGGGCATAGTATGCGCCTACGCCCACAAAAACAACCGTAATGAACAGGCTGGTAAGCGTTTCACGCCATTTTCCCCCCACCCAAGGAATGGCTTGCTTGGACTGTAGCATGGGCAAGACAGCAAAGAAGGATGCAAGCAAAATAATCCCTAAACCTAATCCTCTAAAACCGCGCAAGAGGGGCGGAATGACGGCGTTTAGTGTGTCTAAGGGGGGGGCGAAGTTACGTACAAAGGCGTAATCATAGGTGAAGAGGTCAAAAACGATGAACATGCCGAAAAGCAACGCGCCAATGACCACCCATAACCCCGAGAAATTGCGTTCACGCTCGCCTTTAGGGCGTACAAACCACCACCACAGTAGGTTCATGCCTAGTTGGGCAAGTGTAAGCGTAAATGCGCCCAATTGAAACTCGAAACCGCCCACCGAAACGCGCTGAATACGCACGCCCACAATCATAAGCAATGCCATCAAGATAAGCCAAATCCAACCGCGTGTTTGCGTTTCAAAAGAGGCAATGAGAGCGCGTGCTTGACGGCGCACCCATGGCACTAATGGGGCGAGAGTAGCGAGAATAAGCAAGGGAGCAAAGAGAGCATAATCGCCGTTGGTTCGCCCTGTGACGGCGTTGGGGAGTGCGAGCAAGGACACCTGTAAAAATAGCAACGCGCCAAAGCCGATGCCACCCCACAGCGTCATAACACCAGAACGTGAGGGTGTGGGTGAGTCTTTGGGTGTGCTTTGTAGCCAGCGCCCTAACAGATAGAAAATAACCATCGCAATGGATAACCCAATTTGGATGGATAAATAGTCAATATACAACCCACTTTGTAGGTCTAGGTAGTTGGCAGAGAGTGAAGGGTCTTGGGTATTGCCGATGCTACGGATAACTTGGTCGAGGGCAAAGCCTAGCACAAAGAAATAAGGGAACAGGTGTCCGCGTTGCATCACCAATAAAATAATGCACATGATGCCTCCCATAACCACCCATTGAGAGGCAATGACGGCATTGATGGGTGCATCGGGAAGAAGCATCAGCACACGCGACACCGCCATTAGAATGACGACGACAAAAGGCATAAAACGCAATCGCCCTAAAATAAGCAACAGTAGGGGAACTGCCAATACAACGCCCAAAAAGGTGAGTTCGGAGCTAATAGCTTGGGGTGTGACTAGCCCTAATGTGTTGGGGGGAACGAGTGCTTCTGGAAACGAACTATAGACCGATGCGCTGGAGGTACGACTATAAAGCGCACCCACTAAGAAGCGTAAGGCTTGAACAAAGAATAATCCACTTAGGGCAACTTCGATGATGCTGAAGGTGTTTGTGCCAAATAGTGCGCTTAACCGACTTTTCATAAGGCTCATCCGTCAATTGGTTATAGTAGTACTTGTGTGAAAACGTTGTAATGATGATATAATTCCCCAAGTTTAGCACATTAGCAACCTAGAGAATGGGGAATGCTCTTGAAAAAAGCAGACGTGATTCTAAGTGGTGGCACTATCGTCACAATGAACGACGATATGACGGTCATTTACGATGGCGCACTGGCGATTGCCAAAGAGAAAATTGTGGCAATTGGAACGCGACAAGAGATACTAGCAGAGTATGCTAGCGATGATGTTGTGGACTGCACAGGACAGTACGTCCTGCCAGGCTTAATTAACGCACACACGCACGTTCCGATGACGCTGCTTCGCGGCATGGCGGATGATTTGCGCCTGGACGTGTGGCTGATGGGGTACATCATGCCTGTGGAACGTGAATTTGTAAAACCCGCATTTTGCCGTTTGGGGACGTTGTTGGCGTGCGCCGAGATGATACGCGGGGGTGTAACGACCTTCTGTGACATGTATTATTTTGAAGGCGAGATTGCGAAAGCCACCGCCGAGGCGGGCTTGAGAGCCATGTTGTGTCAATCTATCCTCAAGTTTCCCGTGCCTGACGCGGAATCTTATGAAGAAAGCCTTGAGCTAACACGCGCGTTTATGCAAGAGTGGCGCAATCACCCCCTTATTAAGCCCACCATTGCGCCCCACGCGCCTTACTCTAATACCCAAGAAACACTGCGAAAGTCTAGGGACTTAGCAATGGAGTTTGGTATGCCCTTGGTGATTCACATTGCCGAAACAAGCCGTGAACAGGACGACAGCATCGCTGAATATGGCAAAAGTGTTGTGCCTTGGGTAAAAGATACGGGCTTATTGGATGTGGACGGCGTGCTAATGGCGCACTGTGTGCATGTAGATGAACACGAAATGCGCATTATGCAAAAGCATGATGTGAGTGTGGCACATTGCCCTTCGGCAAATTTGAAGCTATCAAGCGGCATCGCGCCCATTTCACAAATGTTGAGTATGGGCATTAACGTCGCCATTGGAACAGATGGGCCCGCCAGCAACAATGACCTTGACATGTTTGAGGAAATGCGTTTGGCGGCACTTTTGGCAAAGGTCACGCCTCCAGACCCTACAGCACTACCCGCGAAAACTGCGCTAAAGATGGCAACCCGTAATGGGGCGCGTGCGCTACGGATGGTGCATCAAACAG
>Ga0163144_10017628_pt1 | contig 14537 bp, 16 predicted proteins | sample OliLak19BULKMAT1_FD_123175 | JGI IMG/M metagenome (GOLD analysis project Ga0163144, IMG submission 123175) | Freshwater microbial mat bacterial communities from Lake Vanda, McMurdo Dry Valleys, Antarctica - Oligotrophic Lake LV.19.BULKMAT1 | ecosystem: Environmental > Aquatic > Freshwater >... | reverse complement strand
ACGATTCGATCAATATATTTAAAGCCTTGAACCAAAACATTGGAGCAAGTTGAGAAAGCTAGGGTCGTGGCATAAGAAATAAAGTCATTAAATACTAAATTTCTGCACTGATTAAATAGCACGTTCCCTGAGCTTCGCGCGTATTGAACTACACCCGTTCTTGTAGCTGTAAAAGTATAGTTTGAGCATCCTTTAAGTGACATGCTGTGACCATTGGAAGCCGCATCAGGTCTTACAAATCTACAATTGCTTACTGTCCCACCAAGAGAGTTATTAAGCCCTGTAAAAGTTTGCCCCGCTATAAAAGCCCCGCAAGAATAATTATCTAGCTCTGTGGGGCTTGCCTCATTGTTTGTTGAGTGAGCATCAAAAGTCGCGACGTTTACCATTCTAACTTTGAATGGCGACGAAAATAAGTGATACCAATCGTTAATGAAAAATTCAAAATCAATTTCGCCCGCGGAAGTAGTTGTAAAATCTGGCCGCGTTTCTAAGGTAGCGTTGGGGATTTGGTTAGCGGACCGGGTTGCGGCTATGGCCTGACGGCCAATGACGTTAGGTATTCTTACGCGGCATCCGGCGGGCGGTACAAATCCGGCGTTAGCGGTTCCGTCGAATCCTATCCGGACTTGTCCCGTTCCTAATGTTTGGCAAAATTTTGATCTAATATCGGTTGATAAGTTTGCAGCTAGAAACCACGTTCCGAGTAAGCAAGGATATATCTCAAAAACATTTGAGTTTGGCGCGGTTTCAATCCATACCGCCGGGACATGAGTACCTACGCCGCGCCCGTTAGTTGGAGTTTGTATTATTTGCGCCGCCGCGCCGGTTGTTTCATCTAAGTAAAACCAATCGCCGCGAGTCCTGTAAAACCCGAGTCTAGGAACTACGTTAGCCGTTGCTATATCTTGTACTACTTCAATCCATGAAGTTGTACCGGCTTGAGTAGCCGAGGCTCCAATTCCAGTTAAAGCGCCCGCCGCAAAATTGCCTCCGGTTACTTCTCTAAATTTTATAAATCCCGTGACGGGCATTGTCGCGCCTATGGCGGTCGGCGCTGAATTTAGCCCCGCCCATACACCTAGCAAGTAACCCGAAACTCCGCCTTGAGTGATTGTTGTACCAATTGCGGGCACGACCCCTGAGCCTAAGTTAAATAATACTTGGCGGACATTTCTACCGTCGAGTAAAACCCCGCCGCCTAGTGTAGCCGAGATAGTTTTATTGCCGAAAGTCCCGGTCATTGCAGCGGGAGAATTGGAATGCCATCTTGTGTCCGTCCTTACTGTTAGGACTCCGCCGTTCATGTTCCAAACTTCGCCCGCTAGTCTAGCGGTTCCGTCGTCGAGAAAAGTGTTCGCTGTAATATTTGCCATTTTTTTTATCCTATGAAAAAGTAATTGTGCTTAAACTCGGTCCGATATATCCAAGAGTCTTCGTTAAATTTATGCCTAGTGGGGTGTTCCCGCTAAGAACGATAGAACTAAGAATTCCCGAAGAGTAATTAAGCGTTTTTGTAATTGTTAAAATTCCGTCGGTGTAAACAATGGAGGTCAATTGCGACCCGGTGTAATTAAATGAAGCATTCCAAGACTTTAAATTTTTTGAAATGGTTTCAAATTCTTCTTGATAAGAAGTTCCGGCGGGTCCTTGAGGACCCGGAACGCCTATCCCGCTAGGGTCATAAATTAAACCTTCAATTTCGGAATCGTCTTCGACTTTTCCTAAAAGAAATTCGGTTTCATCGGGAGTTCCTTCAAAAGTTCCGCCTTCAAGATTAACTCCGTCGGCGATTGTCCCCAAAAGAAATTCGTTTTCGTTCATTAGATTCTCGCTTTGATTTCCAAGACGTTTTGGAATTGGACAATTTTAATGTCCGGGCCTTCGACCATGACAATTTCAAAAGACGCCGGACCGGGGGCAAGAAGAGTCGTAACGGCATCCCCTAAAGTCATTTTTATTTTGCCAAGAAGCGCGTCCAAAATAACAAAAGCCGAATTCGGAATGATTACATTTGGACCGCTTGACGCTTTTAAAACGCCGGTTAAAACTTTATTGGTCAAATCAAACGGGTCGCCCGTTGAAATATTAATAATTTTAATCGCGATTTCTTTATCCTCGCCTTTTACAATTTTTATCAGTTCCATAATATCCCCTTTGAGAAGTTTTTATTTAATTGGAGCGAGGAGTTCGGCGGACCGAAGTGCGCAAAGCTCCCCGCAAATCTTTGGGATTCCCACAAATCCCTCGGACATTTTATAGTAACTCAAAATGAACCAAATCATTAAAAGTTTGATCGGTGTAATCTCCGTCGCCGTCCCAATCCCCGCCCCAACGGAGTTTTACCCCCATTGATTCGGCGACCTTTAGAACTCTTTCACCAAAAGCGTAATGCGCTTTAGTGTCGTTCCAATCAATCTCTCCGTCTTTGTTGAGCCCTATAATGTCAACGGCGGAGGAAAGTCCGTCGGTAACATGTTTAGAATCGAGCGTTTTAGACTTGCCCGTTTTTAACAATTCTCTTTGTCTCTCCGGGGAGCGTCTTCCCTCAATCACTTGGACCCTTTCTTTTTCGGCGACTTTGTTTACTACTCTTTGCAAATCGAGATTACATGTCGAAAGCTTTCGTTTTGAAGAGGGGGTCATAATGATTCCCCTTTTTTAAGTCTTTCAATTTGAGCTTTATAAGACGAACGCAGGCGAGCGGACTCGCTCGAATTGTTTTGCATTTTTTCAATGAAAATCAAGAAGGCGTCTCTCGCTTCCTTCTTGTCGCTATTTTGTTTCAAAAACATAGAAATAATTTGGAGAGCAAGCGGGAGAAGGGCGGAAATTATTGTCATCATTTTTATTTCCTTATTAAAACTTGCTCATAGCCGAGCGTAGTTAACCGATGAATTCTAGCGTCGGGACTTATGAAAGCAAAAACGCATTGACCTCTTGGAGTTTCAAACTCAAATTTCGCCCCGGCGATTTTCCCGAGTTCGCAACCGGGCGCGGGAGAAACTTTAACCTCCGTCGCAAATGTAATCGTTTGGATAAGCCCGACTCTTGCCTGACAAATGGAAACGCCATTCGCTTTTATGACTTGTCCGTTACACGCGAGAACCGCCGGAAGAGTCGCGTCCGGGGTTTCAAAATCAACCATTCCCCATGAGTGGCGACCTTTTAATTCTTCATAACCCCCAAGAAGAACCGGGCAACCGCCTTCGGCTTCGATAGGGGAAGGGATATAATTAAATTTGATTTCGCGCTTCTTAGTAATTGTTCTTTTAAAAACCCATCCGACCCTTTCGTTTATATTGCCCGCGTCCTCGGTCGTCTCTTCTCTATGACAAGTGGTAAAGGTGAAAAGGTCGAGGTCGCCGCGAGCGGTAACATAGAAAGCATTTGAAGAAGCATGGGGAACGACTAAGACGCCCTCGCCTTTCATGCCGTTTACTTCCAAGATCATGTCGCGTTTATAGAAAATCTCGTTTGAGATATTAGGATTTGATTGAGTATTACAACCGCTATTTAAAGCAAGGGTCGTAAAGAATAAAAGAGTTAAGAATGCTTTTTCCAAATTTTCCATTGAATCGCCTTCGTGGTAAGGGCCCGTAAAATAAGAATCGAAAAAGTTAATATCTCGGCGTAAGCTTCGGGGTTACTTGCAACCCATTGCTTTGCGCCGGGGTAAAAATGGAGAATCGCGAGGTTTAAGCTCGCGACTCCCAAAGTTTTTGACTGATAAAAAGGCGTTTGTTTCACTTATTCCTTTGCGCTTTTAACGAGAGCGATTGCCTTTTGTCCAAGCTCGAAAAGATCAATCGAGATTCCAATTGCTCCCTCGATAATAGCTTCGAGCTTATCGGATTTAATATCGAACTTAGAACCAATGAAAGCATGAAGCTCGGCGAGTTCCGTTTGGTCGAGGTCTTTTACTTCTTCTTGAACTTTTTTAAAATCAACCCCGTTGATTGAAATTACTTCGTCCATTAAAGATGAAAGCGCCATAAATTTAGCGATTCCTTGAGTTCTTCCCATTACGTCCGCCACGTTTCCGACTTCAATTGCAAGAGCGACGGCGGGCTTTAAATTTGTGATTCCAATTTTCATAATGTTCTCCATGTTAAGGGTTTTAAATCCCGAGTTTTTTAATAGTTATAGCGACGGCGCCCGAAATTATAGATGCGACAACGGCAACCTTTACTTTCAACCCGGTTAAAACCGAATTAACTTTGCCCACTTCTTCTTTAATTTCTCCAATGTCCCCTCTTAGGTTTCTAACTTCGTCCAAAAGAAAACGTCTCCATTCTCTTTCGTTTTCCCAATCGGGATTTTTATTCATTAGTTCCCCCCTATGCACTCATCAACTTTAGCAATTAGAGCGGTCTTGTCTCCGGCGGTTACAAGTAACCCATCGGGAGTAATCGCTTGGATTTCTTCTTTTGCGGAGTTAAGAGAGCCCGTTTCTAGGAGTCCTTTAATTGGGGCATAGGTAAGAACCATTTGTTTAATTTGCGAAGTGGTTAATCCTTTTGGCGCGTTTCTAATAAGAAGCAAATCCATAACTTTTCCGCCGCATTCTCTTAGGCTTTTCGCTTGGGCGAATGCGCCCGCCATTTGAGCGGCGGCGAGCTTATTAGCTTGATAGGCGGAGAATCCTGCGGAGTTGATTGCGAGTTCTTTATAAAGAAACTTTGAGCAATAAACTTCGAGGAGGTCCAAGTTTTTAATCGAAGTCTCTTGGGAGTCTTCGCAAATAAGAGCTTGAAATTTTGTTTCGCAATCATCGGCGTCTAAGCAAGCTTCGACTTGAGACTTTGAAAACTTATCCGTCAAGGAAGTAAAGCCAAGAGAAACAATTTCCGGAGAGTTCCCTACGTCGAGGCATTGCTCTTGAGATTGTTTTTTACAATCACTCTCAAGCTGATAGGCCTGAGAGGATAGGGCTTGGATTTTTGATAACGGCATCCAGTTTGAAGCGAAGACGTTTGTTGTAATTAAAATCAAAAATAAGTATTTCATATTATCCTTTATTGCTTGTCTCCCCTCTCTTCTTGAAATATTCATGGAATACCTATACAGGTTAAGGATGCGGACCTAGTGTTATCCTGTGCGCCTCCGACTCCCGAGCTTACTCTAACAAAAGAGACTGTAGATGATCCAAGATCGGTGAAAATTGTATTATAATTTGCTGCCCCGAAACCATTTCCGTTGCACTCGTACTTTGTGCCGTCTAATCCGTTCACGTTATAAGCTCCTGTAGAAACAAATGATACACTCGTTATTCTATTCCCTACTTGTCTGCAAATAGTACAATTTCCAGTAGTGCAAGGTGTCGCGCAGTTCGCCCCACTACCAAAAAATACTCTCTGAATATCTGTATTAACCGCCCCCTTTGCCGTCACTTGGTCGCCTGTTAAAACGGGACGGGCTATATTCATTGTTGAAGGCTTGACCGTAAATCTAATATCTATTTGACCAAGTGAAGCAGACCTGTTTGCCGCAATTGTATTTAGAGGTGCCCCTGTAACCGATTGCTCTCTTTCTAGTCTTATCGTTCTTTTGGTTATTGAAGAAAAAAGAAATGTTCCACAAAAGTTTCCAGTATTGTAACCGTTATTCGCTTGTGCCGAGTTGTTTCCTCCTAAACCAGTTTTTTGACCCCCCTCTTGCAGTATTGTTGTAGAGCTATTAGGTGTCTCAATTAACTGAAAAACTACGCTGGCCATATTTGAAGCGGTTCCCGATGCGGCGTGGGTGAAGTTTACACAAACATCAAAATAACCAGTGTAAGGAGGAGTAAATGCAATACCAACTGACTCAGCAACGGCCGGGCCATTACAAGTCAACCCAACGGAAGACGTTCCGTCTATACAAGCTATCTCAGCACTGGCCGACCCTGACCGTGGAACTAAATCAAGTCCAACGTCAGTGATTTCAGTGTAGGATGTTATGTTTGACGTGCCTAGATTTGGGCTTGCCCCCCCAATATTCGCATCAATGAACCAGCCGGATTGGTCGGATGTGATTGCAGTTTGTGAATCGTCAGGGAAGTATTCGAGGATGAATTTGGTGGATGCTCGTGGAGCAGAGGCCGCTGAATTACTTACAGTGCTTGCGCCTGACGCAGAGGCCGTAAATAGTTCAAATACCCTATTTCCAGAAGAAGCGTATGAAAAAACGCACTCCACTAAAGTAGAGGCTGTGGTTGCGGTTGCCGAGTTACCTGCTACGGCCTCACAAGTAGTGGTTCCATCGTTTATTGCAAAAGCTCCTAATACATTTAATCCACCAGCAAAGCTTGAAAAAATAAATTTGGCTTTATATTTCCCTGCTGGAAGATTGTTAATAGTTTGTCTTGGAAGATCGCTGTCTGTCGTCTGCCATACCCCTATTGAACCGTCGACTATTGTTGGGCCGGGACAAGCTGCCAATGTCGCAAAAGCACCAATGGTGGTGGATGTTCTCGCCCAGTTACATGATGCCGTTCCAGCAAAAAAAGACTCACCAGCAATTCGAGCTTGAGAAATACTTACTAAATTTTTATTTCCCCCAATGTAACCGTTATCGGAGTCAATAGTTCCGGCGGCAAGAGATTGCACTCTAAGCTCAACCGTCGCCGCAGCGGCGGGGCAAGGGAAAGTAAGCGTTGTCGATCTTTGAATTACCGTATTACTTGGGAGAATTTGCTCGGCGAGAATGTTCGCGGAGCCGTCTAAGGCCATAACTTTAAAGGCGGCATTATTGGACGTTAGATATTGAATATCGGCCATGCACCCGACGCCGAGAAAAGTTGGAATTACTCTCGCCGTTGTTCTAAAAAATTGTCCCGAAGTCGAAGCAACGAATCTCGAAAATTTAGTATTATTCTCCGTCGTGTTTGAATAAGTTTGTTGCGTGAATGTCCCGCCCGTGAAAAGCCAATCAAGACTTATTCCGTCTTCAAATCCTGAGTTACCGATAAGGTTTACTCCGTCGGAGCCCGAGCCCGAGCCCGAGCCGAATGCTTTATAAAGAGTTCCGTCCGCCGAGGATTCAAAACGCCCTAAAGTATCATTCCATTTAATCTCCGGGCTACTTCCTCCGCGCCTAAAAATAAGTGATTTATCTCCGGCGATATTGTCCCCAAGCTCAAAATTATTTGAGTTTGATTTGAGATTTTTAGTTACCCCGTCAATTGAGATTCGTCTTCTCGCCGAAGCGGCGGAGCCATCATTAAAGATTAGAGCTTTATCGGTTGCCGTATTTATGGCATTACCAAGATTTAGCGAGTCGTCTCCGATATTCGCGCCAAAGGCGAACGTCGAGACGAGAAATAAAATTAAGCTAACATAGAGTTTCATTATGTCCTCCTTAAAGGCGAATGTTTTTAATATCAGTTATGCGCATGACTCCCAAGTAACTTGTTCCGGCCAAATTGTCCGTTCTATATTGGAGCTTGAAAACGTCTCCGGCGGACACGACCATTTGGAATTGAACATTGGAATCATCAAAAACGGAAAGCTTTGAGAATCTCCATGCTACGAGTTCCGGATTATAAGTGCAAAAAGCTCGTCCGGTTTCTTGAACATGTCCCGAGTCGGTTCTTCTCAAGATAGAATAAAGAAACTCGAAAGCTCTTACAACCAATCGGTCCGCCGTCGGGAATCCTATTAGGTCCGTAAAAACCGCTTGGTTATTTAGAATAGTTGGAGCAAGCGGAGTAATCCGCCCTCCTCTAAGAATTGCTTCTTTAATCGCGGCTTGCACTTGATCGAAAGTGTCCGTCGCAGTAACTAACGGAGTAATCCCGAATGCGGTTACTACGTTAATAAGTTCTTCTTGAAGTGAATTCATTTCAGGCGCTCCGACAACCGTCGCAGGAATCGCTAAATTAGGATTCCCCTCCGTGTATAAATTGCCTGCGGTCGCCCCGTTTTGTTGCGTCCGGTGCATTAGTTCCTCCCTGTAATATTGTTTTTCATAATTTATTCTCCAAATCCGAATAATACGGTTACGTGCGCAGGCGCGAACTTTCTCATTACGCATTCTAATGTCTCATTTTGCACGTTCAAAAGCCTATCTCCGGCGGTCGCTTGACCCACTCTAAACCGACGAAATAAAGTGGCCGGAGCTTGAACTCGGAAAGTAAAGGCCCAACCGTTTTGATTCGCAATTGTCCCATTTGTTAACGATTGTCCAACCGTTGCCGCTCCAACTCTAAAATCCTTAAAATTTACAACGTCAATAATAGAGGCGTCGTAACCAAGTTGAGACGCGATTAATTGAAAAAATGCTTTGCTTTGTCCGCCGCCGGTCGTGAGTTTTTGAAGAACGCGAACTCGTCTTTCAAAAAGAGAAGGATTCCCCGCAGGCGTACAATCGTCCGGAATGCCGAGAAGGCGCTCCCAATTGTCGAGCATTTCAAAAGTCGTTCGGGGGTCCATTTCCTCCAAGAAGGCGTCGCCCCTTTCTTCGATTCGGCATGGCTCATTTGAAATTGAATCAAGAAGAGAGGCAAAGATTGAGCCTTTCCCTACTCGCCACGCCCAACCCTTCGGAAACATTTCCCGAACAAGGCGTTTATGTTTTTCAATTACGCTAAGGCTTGCCATGTAATGACCCCCAAGACTATGAGTTGTCCATTTGCCGGAGTTATGTTCGCGGGAGTGACCCCATTAATTAATGTAATGTTATGATCTTGTTCGTCTAAAGCGATTGAGATTGCTTCGCGAATTCTTGAAAGAAGAATTTTCCCATCATTTAAAACGCCAGGGGATTTGAAAGAACCGGCAAGAGTGGCCTCTCTTAAAATCAAATCTTTTATTTCGGCGGTAATTGCCGTTTGAACCGCGACCGTGTTCGGCTTAATTTGAATTGTCATGTTAAGAAGAAGAAGAACCGGAGCGGCGACGGTTAGATTCGCCGTTACCGGACGGAGCCCTTCAATATAATTAAAAACTTCGGTAATTTTTGGAGCGGCGGGAGTGATCGGATTAGTCGCGTCGCTTACAACGTAAACTAAAACGGTCCCCGGTCCTAGCCCTTGGGGGTTAACCCATGCGCGGGTTATGCCCGGAACGGCGAGCGCCCATTGGATATAATCATTTGCAGCGCCCCCACTTGGCGGGTTCTGAATGCGGTTAAGAAGTCTTGATCTTAGCGAGTCGTCGCTTTCTGAATCCTCGGGGATTGTTATAATTGCCGAAACGGTTGCGTTTGAATTAAGCCCTGCAATTGGCGAGAGAATAGTTAAGACGTCCGAAACGGAAACTAGACTTGCGGCCCCTGCCTCGCTTGCGACAAGGTTAATTGTTCCGGGCAAAATTATTGCTGTAATTACTGTAAATTCTTTTCCGTCACTTCGGCGATAAACTCTTCCCGCAGGGATGCCAACTCCGGGGGTTCCGGTAACGGTACAAGTAAACTCGGAGAAGGTTGCTTCTTTTCTTAGGACGTTATAAATCCCCGCCCAACGGTCGAGATTCTCTTCGGTCGCCGTGTCGGCGAAAGCTTCTTGCTCGACGTACTTAAGAAAACCAAAAAGCAAATGAGCAAGTCCCGCGAGTGCGCGGGCGAGAACTCCAATAAATGAGCGGCGGAGAATGGTTACTAATTGAAGCCCGCTTTTAAAATCCCCTTCGACTCGGGCGATTAGTTCGGGAAGGGTTGGACGTATAAAGGCCATAGCTTATCCTCTCTTCAAGACTTGCTCATCCCATAACACTTGAAAGCGGGAGGTTCTTCCCGACGGTCTAGTAATGTCAATGGCGAGTTGTAAAAATTTATTTGTGTCATATATTGCGACCGTTGTTATTGACGAGGCAACGCCGTCGTCGATGAGCCATTTTAAAGATTCTTTGGAATATTCTTCCGCCCGTCTTAAAGTTTCGAGAGTTCGTTTCTCTCGATTAATTAACCAAAGTCTTGAACCTATTTGGTCTTGGTCAACTTCGGAAAACATGTCCCCCCACCAACCCCGCTTGTCTTTTTCAAGCTGCGGAAGTTCTTCGTCGCTTACTCGGCGGTCCGTAAAGAGGGAAATTAAAATGGCGGTTTCTAAACCATTGTCTCCCGTCAAGTCCCCATTTGCAATTTTCAAATCGAAAAGGTTGTCTTGTAAAAATAAACCAATATCTCCGGGCATAGCTAACTCCTTAAAGTGTCGTGGTTGGAACGGTTGTCGGTCCGGCGACGTTGTTCTCGGTATGAACGTGTCCATTAAAAATCGTCCTTACCGCCGCGAGGTTAGTTCCTCCGCCAACTACGTTGGACCCGGTAACGATTCCCGTTGCCGTGATTGTAAGGGCGGCAACGACCGGAACGGGGATAACAACCGGAAGCGCCGGACCGCCGAGAGGACCGGAGTAATAACCCGCTCCAACTCCTATGGTTGCGTTTAAAGTTTGATCGACTTGGACCATTCCGTTAACGATAACATTTTGAACGACTTGTAAGTTCCCATTAATTTTCACGTTGCCCGTAAATTCTACTAGCGGACAAGTAACTAAAACTTTCGTCGCGGCGATTATGTCTACAAGTCCGCTTTTTTTTAAATGGATAATTGTTCCGTCGTCGGTATAAATTGCGGTCGCCCCACTTGCTAAATTCTTAAAGCGGATTGAACGCTTATCCGTTGCTATGACAACCATGTTCTCCCGGTTGCCTCCGAGAGCGACGACAATTGCCTCGGAGCCGATTGGAGGGTTAGAGGCAAAGCCAAACTCTTGAATGCGAGGAACGCGCTCCATGGCTTCCCCCGCGAGTGCGGAGATTTGAAGCTCTTGAATGTCTTTTGAATCATTGACGGCGGAAATAATACATTTCCCAATCATAAGTTGAACTCTAATTTTTAGAGGATGAATTGCCCGTTGAAAAAAATTAACCAAGTCTTGAACTTTCATCTTTTAAAATCCTTAAGCCAACCGATTTCTTTATCATCTTTCTTTTGAACTTTTTTATTGAACTCAAAAGCGTCCGGACGAATAAGAGTAAGAGTCGCGGTTGTTCCGGAGTTGTTTTTATTGAATGTTACTTTTTTAATTAAGAGATTGCGGCGAACTCCAAGAGAGCCAATGTCGCAGGCGACGACTTCGTTAATCTCCCAAGGCGTCCCGTCCACGCGGAGCCAACCTTGAACTTGAACCTCGACCTCTAAAGCTTTCGCCGCTCTTAACCCCGCCTCATAAGCTGCGCGGTCGGAGCTTGCCCCGTCGTCGGTTGCCGTTTCCCCAACTACTATTAGAGGACGAAAGCGGCTTATCCCTTCGTCGGTCGCTTCCCCGGAAGGGGCGGCGGATTGATCGGGCTCGCCTAAGAAAGAAAGATTTTGTCCTTTAACAGTATAAACGGAAAATCTTTCCGAGTTGTCAAAAGTGGCGGAGCCGCTTAATACGTTTACACCTTCGATTAATTGAACCGGGCTCCGTTTACTCCCGGCAATTGCGAAGACTAAAAAGCCCTCATAATCCGGAAACATTAAAATTTTTCTTTGACGGGCAAGACGGTCGAGAAGTCCGAAGACCGTTTCCCCTTGCTGAATAGTTACCTTTTCAAAAATGGCTCCGGGGTCCGTTTTAAAAACAACCGGAACATTAAAAGGGGCGCAAGCTTTAGTCGCAATTTCTTTTAAATTAAGTCCGCTAAATTCATTGTCCCCCGTAACGGAGCAATCAACTAAATCGCAAGTTCTCGACCTTCCATTTGCGGTAAGGCTTCTTTCATTTGTTGAAATTGAAAGAGCGACCGAATCAATCCAACCCGTGAGAAAACTTTTCTTTCCTAAATGTAAATGGCATTCCGCGCCCGGTTGGACGGAAAAAGTTTCCTGATTAACTTTCCATTTGTCCGTTAGTTTCAATTGGAAATCACTTGCGAGGACGTTAAGCTCGCGAGTAACTTGAACGTCCTCCCAACCTTCAAAAACCTTTTTGTTTAAGAAGAGAGTAACGGCATCCGGAACTAAGTCCGTCTTGTTAAAAATATTAGGAACGCGAACGCTCATCTATTACCTCAAGAGTTTGTCCGCCTTGAATAAAGGCGGGATTTCGGATTTTATTTCGGGCGATAAGGTCCGCTTCCGAATCCGGATTTTGAAAAAGATCATAAGAAAGAACTAATGAATTGGTTGTGTTTTCTAAGGCGACTTCTTGGACGTTCGGCAAATCTGAATCAACGTCCGGAACAACCCGAACGAGTTGGGCCTGTAAGTCTTCAAACGCTTGGAAAACGTCGTCGTCGGTTGTCGTTTGAATTTGATTTTCTATTGCCGCCCTAAGATTATCTCGGGTCGTGACGGCTTCTTCGGTTGATTGGTATTCCGTTTCCCCGCTTGCCTTGACGGCGAGAATGATTGCCGCCCTCTGAATGAAACCATTAAAAGCGTCGTCGTTTGTTTTTTCCGTTGTTCGGGTCGGGGTTGTCCCATTTGTCGAGTTCCCTGCGACGAAAGCAATAAGTCCCGAGTAAGCTTGCAAGCGCCCGCGAGGGCTCTCAATTGCGTCCTCTAGTAACGCAAGAGAATCAAGGAGGCGTTGGCTTAAAAGATTTGGAGCTTTGAGAAGGTCGTTAACTTCCGCCTTTAGATTTCTAATATCATAGGCAAGATTCGCAATCCCTTCGACCGTTGCCACGACGTTTTTAGTCGCGTTTTGAAAAGCAATTGTCGCCGCGAAAACAGAGTTCCTCGCGGAGTTTACGGCGTAACCGGGAAGCTTTGCGATTGAAAAAGCTTTTTCAAAGAGACTTTTATTTTTTCCGCTTGCGGCGTCGGCGACGGCATTTAAAAGAGATTGTTTGTCGTCAACGTCTTTGGGAAATCGAGAGTCGCCCGTTTCATAAAATTGTAAAGAGAAGCGGAGAATCCTTCCCTCTTTAGTGTCCTCGTCAATTGTAAAGGCCCCCACTTGAACGAAGCGGTTTCCGAAGTATGGATGAACCAATTCACCGGGACCGAACTTTTCGCAGGCGTCGATAAGCTTTTCTTTTTGATCGAAAATGTCGTCGCCTAAAAGGTGTCCGTCAACTTTGAAGGTTCTTCCTACGCGCCCGAGGTCTTCGGCGAAGGGCTCTTCGCGATTGGGGAATTCGTGAAATGTTACCCGGCGTCCGCTCGTATATTGAGAGCTTTCAATATAGAAAGGAAATCCCCTAAAGCTCGCCGGTCTAAGGTCGTCTTTCCATGTCATTAGAACGCCCCTGCCATGCCGCGATTTAGTGTAAGAACTCCATTCTCACTCTCGCCTTTTACGACGGTTGATTGGGGCGCTCTTACGTCCACTTGAACGCGGGCATTATTAGTTTGAGTTAAAAAATCGGTATTAAATTGAGCGGCGGATTCCATTGCTCCCGTCGGCGCACCTTGAGGCATCATAACCCCGCCGCCCGGAGCAAGTCTTACTCCATTGTCTTGTCTCTCGGCGTTTCTTTCGGTTGAACCCGTTAGTTTTCCGAGAGCGTTTTTAAGTCCAAAGATTTTCTCTAAAATTTTATCAATCTTCGCAATAACCCAATCAAAGGCGAAAACTAATCCGTTCATGATTGCGTCTTTAAAAATCCAAACGATTGCGACGAGAGCGGCAATCGCGGCAACGATTAAAATTACTTTCGCGGCAATGATAAGAAACGGAATCGAAAGCCCAATCGCCGCAAGTTTAAGAGCGAAGAGCCCCGAAGAGATAAAAGTAATCCCCGTCATGAGCGCCGGGAGGATTGTAATAAGCGCCCCGATTGCAAATATTACGGGACCAATTACGGCGGCGACAAGTGCGAAGCCGACGGCGAATTTTGTTAAAGTTGGGTTATCTCTTAAGAAACCCATAAGGGATTTTACTGCGCCGAGAGCGAGGAGAATTGCCGGTTTAAAGCTCTCTCCGATCTCTTTCGCCGTTGCAAATATTTCGTTTTGAGTAAGCGCCATTTGATTATTGAGCGTCCCGAGTTGAGCGGAGAATTCATTTTCGAGGGCGGTGTTTTCGCGAAACCCATCGGCGGAAGTTTTAAGCTTTGTCCCGAGGAGTTCGGCATTCTTGGAAAGCGTTCCGAGGACTTGAATATCTCTTACGCCCGTTAAACCAAAAGCTTTTAGAGCTTGAGTTACGTCGCCGCCTTGCTCGCTTACTTTACTTAATCCATTAACAAATTCTTGGAAAACGGCGGTCGAGTCTTCGCCAAATTTCTTTTTTAAATCCCCTGCGGCGATTCCGGTTATTTGTGAGAGGACTTGGAGCTTCTTCCCGCCATTGCTAATTGAATTATTAATGGCCCCGAAAGCACGTTGAACGGAACTTGAACCCGCTTCCGCTTCAATACCTAGCGACGCCATTGCGGTCGCCATTCCGAGGGCGCTTACCCCGGAGACGTTAAAGACGGCGGTCGCCCCGCCTAAGCGAGTGGCGAATCCTAAGATTTCGGCTTCGGTTGCGGCGGAAGTATTTCCGAGCGCGACGATTGCGGCGGCGAAACGGTCAACGTCTCCCATTCCTGCTTTAGTTACCGTCATTAGTCGAGCGAGGTCCGAAGCCCCTTGCTCTCCGACAATGTTCGAGGCGGTTGAGAGTTTCGCTAATGTT
>Ga0163144_10017627_pt1 | contig 14538 bp, 9 predicted proteins | sample OliLak19BULKMAT1_FD_123175 | JGI IMG/M metagenome (GOLD analysis project Ga0163144, IMG submission 123175) | Freshwater microbial mat bacterial communities from Lake Vanda, McMurdo Dry Valleys, Antarctica - Oligotrophic Lake LV.19.BULKMAT1 | ecosystem: Environmental > Aquatic > Freshwater > Lake... | reverse complement strand
CCCGCCGCCGCCGCCTCGTCCACCATTCGCGAATAAGACGCGATGAGCGGCCTCGGGAATTCCGGCGTGTAGAAGCGGTGCATCAGATCGTTGGCGTCGGTGGCGCCAGTCGCGTTCAGCAACATCTCACGCAGCATTGTCGACGGGCCCCATCCTTCTTCATGCCTGAGGACCGCTCGCAGAGCCTGGCGGGTGGTGTCGAAGCCTCCACCTTCATCGCCGAACACGTAGCCCCAGCCTCCGACTCGCGCTACTTTGCGCGCCGCGTTTCGGCCATACGAGATGGAGCCGGTGCCCGCGATGGTAATGATGCCGGGTGCTCCGGCAGTCGCGCCCGAGAGCGCGATTAGGGCGTCCGTAGTGACCAGGTAATGGCTGGCCCGCAGCAGTTCGCGGAGGTACGATTCTTTGTCGGCGGGACCGCCGCTGAAGCCGGCGCATACTGCGTCGAAGGTGATGGTGGATGGCTCGAGCCCCGCTTCGGCGCAGGCCTGCCCCACGCATCCCGTGATCGCTCCAAAGAACTTCGCGCGGCCTTCCGAGGCCGCCACATGATTACACGGGCCGCCGCGCCCGCAGCCAAGAACGCGCCCCGATTCGTCGCCAATGACGGCCGTCGTGCTGGACTGGCCGCCATCGATGCCAAGAAAAAGCGCCATAACTAAACAGCGTCGGAAATGCTGCTGAACGTGAAGTCGGTCGCCTGAACGGGCGGACACAACATCTGCGATTCCGCCCCCTGGGCGCGCTCCACACGGCCGAGCAGCTTTACGTTCTGCAGCATGCGCACCGGGCTTTCATTAAAGCGCAGGTTGATCACAGGCCGCGTCACCTCGCCTTTCTCGATGAGGAACAGGCCGTCCCGCGTAAGGCCGGTCAGCTGCACGGTCTGCGGATTCACCGTCCGGACATACCAGAAGCGCGTTACCAGGAGGCCGCGATCGGTTGCTTTGATCAGGTCATTCACCGATCCGGTGCCGCCCTCCAGCGTCATCAGGCCGGGGAACGCGGTCGGCTGCTTGCCGGCCTTCATCGCCCAGTAGCGGTCATAGAACAGGTTCTTCACGACGCCTTTCTCCACCCAGTTGATGGGTGTGTTGGGCACGCCACCCTGGCCCCAGAGCGAGGTTGGTACCCGCTTGTCGAACGGGTCGCTGCGCAGCGTGATGTGGTCGGGAAACATCTTGTCGCCGACCAGCGTTCCTCCGCCCTTCTTGCTGAGGAATGACCGGCCTTCCTCCGCGCTTCGGGCAGAGAAGGAGAAGCCGAGATAGGTACCGATGTCGGCCACCGCGGTGGGTTCCAGCACGACTGTGTACTTGCCGGGATCCAGCTTTTCGGGCTTCGTCCAGCGCGTGCACTTTTCAATGGCGCGCCCGCCCAGGTCGGCGCCGCTGATTTCGCCGATTCGGACCGATGGCTGGCACGCCCAGCCGGAACTGCTGCCGTCGGCGTTGCGCACCGTGGTGGTCAGGCGAGAATCACACTGCCGCTGATAGCCGAAGTTGCCCGTATTATTCGCAAAGCCGCCGGCGCCCGCGGAACGAGTGAAGAAGCCCGCCGCCACCAGCTTCTTTGCCAGCGCCGCGTCGATGATGGCCTTCACGTGCGGGGTCATCACAGGCGAACGTGCGTTCGCGGTTTTGTCGTCCCAGTTTTCGTAATCGGCGTACTTCTGCAGGCCGAGCGGGTCCACGCGCTCCGGATTGGGCGGCGCCACGGCGGCCAGTTCTTCCGATCTCTTCACGGCTGCCTTCAGCGCTTCGTCGGTGAGGTCGGTGGTGCTGGTGGTTCCTGTGCGGCCGTCGCGTACCGATGAGATCCGTACGGTTCGGTCCACCGTGAACCCCGCCGTAGTTACGCCGTTGTTGGCGAAGCGGACAAAGGCTTCTTCAATCTCATTGACGTTGACGCTGCACTCGGGGAATGACGAGAATTTGAGAACTTTCTCAGTGAGCTGTTTTACCTGATCCCGGGTCATCATTTTCGTCGTTCTCCCTTAGTCGGTGGTAATCACGTTGATCTGGCGGAAGCGTGTCGGCGAGCACCCGTGGGAAATCGCGTTGACCTGTCCAGGCTCGCCTTTTCCGTCGCGGAAGAGGCCGTAGAGCTGCCAGTAGGACGGACCGGCAATGCCGTCGCAAGTCTGCCAGAAGTCCGGCGTGCGGGACTGGTACGCAACCTGCGCGATCATGCCGCGCCGCTTGCCGCCCTTAATTTCATAGAACGCGTCGCCACCAAACTGGAAGTTGTAGCGCTGCTGATCGATGGAGTAACTGCCGCGGCCTTCGATCAAAATGCCGTTGTCGACACCGGAGATCAGACCCTCCAGCGTGTCATCGTTGCCGCCTGGGGCCAGCGATACGTTGGGCATGCGCTGGAACGGGACGCTCGCCCACGAATCGGCATAGCAACAGCCGCGCGATTCCTTGTCGCCGATGAGATGAGCCTGGTCCCGGATCGTTTGATATCCGACGAAAATACCCTTCTTAATGATGTCGAATTTCCCGGTTTTTACACCGTCGTCGTCGTACGCCACCGTCGACAGGCCTTGCGGCGTGGTCCGGTCGCCGTACACGTTCATCAGGTCGCTGCCGACACGGAACTTGCCCAGCTTGTCGGTGGTCAGGAAGCTGGTTCCGGCGTAGTTAGCTTCATAGCCGAGGGCGCGGTCGAGTTCGGTAGAGTGCCCGATGCTCTCATGGATCGTGAGGCCCAGGTGACTCGGCATCAGGATCAGGTCGTATTTGCCGGGCTTCACAGGCGGAGCTTTCAGATGCTCCACCACTTCATCGCGAATCCGCAGCGCGTTCTCGCCGAGGTTCATCTTCTGCACCGCTTCGTATCCCGCGGAAACAGGCGCCGGGTCGTAGTTGCGCGTCTTCGACTTGCGACTCGCCAGGTCTACCGCGTTGGCCTGAAGCTGCCCGAAGGTCTGGAAGATTAGCTGCTGAATCGACGAGCCCTCGCTTGAGGCGAAGTACTTGTCCTCCGAGCGCGAAGACAGCGAGCCGCCGGACCCGAACACCTGCGTGTTCTTCTTGATCTGACGGCCGGAATCGAGCAGCAATTCCAGTTTCTCGGCGACGGCCACGTCGAACGGATTCTTCTCAAATGGCGATGTCCAGCGGTCGCGATACGCCTTCACCGGCGCCAGTACCACCGGCTTCAACTTGATGCTCGCACTCGCTTTGGCGACGGTGACCGCCTCGCCTGTGATGCGGCGAATTTCCTCCGCCGTCACGACGGGCGAGGCCGCAAAGCCCCATGCGCCGTCAACGATCACACGCACACCGAACCCGAAACTCTCCACGTCGTTCACCGACGGCACTTCCAGTGTCTTGCCCGTGCCGCGCTCCGGGCTGAGGCGCACGCCGACGTTCTGATCGCGGTAACGAATAATCCGGATATCGCAGTAGCTGGCCTTCAGCCGCTTTGCTTCGCGCAGAGCATTGTCGGCGAGCTTTTCCAGTTGCGGATTGGGTTTGTTGCTGTTCTTGTCGGCCGCGAATAATTCCGCCGCAAAGGCGGCCGCGGATCCGGCAACAAAGGCTCGTCGGGAAAGGTTCATAGCGTTTTATCCTTCGCGTAACAAATCGGGTCCAGCAGGCAGTCGGCACAGCGAGGCTTGCGCGCCACGCACAGGCTCCTGCCATGGTGAATCAACTGGTGCGAAAACGAAATCCACCGCTCTTGTGGGAGGATTTTGATTAAATCCTGCTCGATTTTCTCGGCTGTGGTCTGTTTTGAGAGGTCGAGGCGGGCCGACAGCCGCGACACGTGCGTATCCACCACCACGCCGCTTGCGATGCCATAGAAGGTGCCCAGTACGACGTTGGAAGTTTTGCGCGCGGCTCCGGGGACGGTCAGCAGTTCCTCCATCGAACGCGGCACTTCGCCTCCGAAATCGCGCAGGATTATTCGGGCCGCCCCCACAATGCTCTTCGATTTGTTATTGAAAAAACCGGTCGATTTCACGTCCTGCGCCACCTCTTCCTGACTGGCTGCCGCCAGGTCCTGGATGGTTGGGTATTTGGCGAAGAGACCGGGCGTGACTTTATTGACGCGCTCGTCCGTGCATTGCGCGGAAAGAATGGTAGCGACCAGCAACTCCCACGCGTTACGGTGGTTTAGAGCGCACGTAACATTCGGATACAGCGTGTCCAGACCCTCGAGGATCTTCTGCACGCGTTCCCGGCGTTGCGGCACGGTGCGAGGTTTGGGCACTTTGGACGGCGGGGTAGCTGGCATGGCAAACAGGGTCGAAACACAAATCGTACCACCGGACCGCGAGGTGTCACCCACCTGGATGGAGGTGCTCTTTGCCGCGGTCGTGTACTGCACGGCGGTTCTCGCCCCGTTCACGTTTGACGACTTCGCTATTTTTACCGCTGAACCCGTAACGCGTCCGTTGACATGGTTGACATTCCGGCTGAACGGACAGCACCCGGCGGCATTTCACGCGGTCAATGTCGGCCTCCACCTGCTGTCGGTATGGCTTTGCCGAGACACGCTGAGGCGCATACTTCCCGCCCGTGCGGCTATGTTCGCGACGCTCATTTTCGCGCTCCACCCCATCCAGTCGGAGGCCGTGCATTATGTCTGGGCACGGTCCACGTTGCTGATGACCGTGTTCGCTTTGCTCGCCATGCGCGACTGGCTCCGTGGCCGGCACTGGTGGACGGCGGTATGGTGCGCGCTTGCCCTCGGGGCTAAGGAAGAAGCGGTGGCGCTTCCGGTGTTCTTTGCCCTGCTGCATTTTTCCATCTCGCGCAATGCCCGCGAGTGGCGGCCCATCGGTGCGATGTTTGCCATGTCTCTGGCCGCGGGTGTCTATACGCTCCGAATGGCCAACTCCATCGCCGGGTCGCAGGCGGGTGCGCAGGCGCTTTATACGCCTTTGCAGTACCTGGCCAGCGAGGGGCTCGCCATCGTGCGATATGTGTCGCTGGTCTTTGTGCCCTGGGGCCAGACCGTCGATCACGATCTGCCGGCTGGGTGGTCGCTGGCCTGGATTCCGGTGCTTGCGCTTGCCGGCTTCGCGCTGCGGCACTTCCGTCAGGCGGCCTGGGGTTTCTGGGTGTTGGCAGCACTGGTCTTTCTGCTCCCCACTTCGTCGATCCTGCCCACCAACGACCTTATCGCCGAGCGTCGTATGTACCTGCCCATGGTCGCGATTGCAGCGGCTCTGGGACTGTGGGCGCAGCACCGTTCACAGACCACATACAAGGTGGTGGGCCTGATATTGTTGCTGCTGGCGGCCGGCAGAGACCGCGCGTGGCGTGATAACACTCGCCTTTGGACGGAGGCCGTAGAGAACTCGCCCCGCAAGCTCCGCCCGCGCGTGCAACTGGCAAGGGCACTGCCGCCCACAGAAGCGATTCCCGTGCTCCAGAGCGCCAAAGATATTGCCCCGGATGACTCCGGCGTGGCATCCGAACTGGGGAGGACATATCTGGCTCTCAACCGCCCGGCGGAAGCGTTGCAGGAATTCGGCAGGGCGCTGGCACTGGCACCTGGAAGCGCGGAAGCGATGAGCAATCGTGGCGTCGCGCTCGCCATGCTGAAGCAGGACGCGGCCGCGAAGGCCGACTTTGAACGGGCGCTCGCGGCCGACGCGTGTTCCTTCGAAGCGCGCCTGAACCTGAAGCGTCTCGGCGTGCCCACCCCGGTGCCGCCGAACTGCCGCTACACGCCGGAGCAGAGAGCCGCGTTGCAATAAATGCGCATCCACACACTCGACGCGGAAGTCATCGCACCAGGATCGCTGGAGGACGTGTTTCGCTTTTTCCAGGATCCGGCGAATCTCGCCCGAATTACACCGCCGTCCATGGGCTTTCAAATCGTGAGCACGGACCGCAACATGCGCCGCGGTCTCGAAATTGAATACCGGGTGCGCGTGTTCGGACTTAACCTGCCCTGGAAGTCGCTAATCTCGGCCTATAACCCGCCGCACATGTTTGTCGACGAGGCGCTGGTCAGCCGGTACCAGCTCTGGCGCCACCGGCACGAATTTCGCGAGACCACCCGCGGCACCGTCGTCACCGATCACGTCGACTACGCCCTGCCCATGTCGGCCCCTGGCGAGATCGCGCACCCCATGGTTCGCGCACAACTGAACCAAATCTTCTCGTTCCGCCAGAAGGCGCTTGAACTGCATCTGGGCAAGCTCATAGATGCTTCCGGTCCGGTAATTCGATAACAAGGATGTAGTCCGGCGCCTGTTGCCAGGCACATGGCGTACTCCCTCAGGACTTGCCGGCATTGTCCCCATACTCCCATTCAAAAGGCACCCCGGTATCGCCGAGAATAAACCGCACCAAATCTCCGAAGCCCGCCTCCGCCCGAACATCGTTGGCAAGAATCAGCACGCACCGCTGCCGGGCCTCAACGCAAACCATCGTGTTCGCGGTCTGTCCGTCATGTCCGCCCTTGTAAAAACCATGCCCCTGCGGACCGTTGAAAACCACCACGCCGAGCCCCGCGGCAAGGTTCTTACGCTGCCGGTCGGCCGGCAAATCCGCGGCGAAAGTCGGAAACTGATGCGCCGTCCGAATCGGCAACTGCGGCTTCGTCATCTCAGCCCGCGACGCCTTGCTAAGTCCGACCCCGCGCACCAGCGCTGCCACAAACTTCGACAAATCTGAGATCGTAGTGTCCATCGAACCAGCCGCGCGCACCTTGCTCCGGTCGTCGTGTTTCTGCGGCTGCCCCTGATCGTTCCAGCCATCCGCCAGATTTTCCGCGAAATCGTTACGCCAAATCAGGCTCGTGCGCGTCATCCCGAGGCGGTCGAAATTCGCCTTCGTCAATTCCCCCACGTCCAGCCCCAGCCCGCGTTCAATCGCAAATTGCAGCAGAATTAAGCCTTCACCCGAGTAGCTGTAGCGCGAGCCCGGATCAAAATGAATCCGCAATTTTCGGTCGGGCTCGATAAACCAGAAATTGTTAAATCCCGTCGAATGCGTCAGGCACATCCACGGCGTGATCTTTTCCCACCGCGAATCGCCCGCCAGGTCTTTATATGGTCCGTACTTGTCCGGAAAAACCGGGTCCGGGCGATACTCAGGCAGCGGCTTGTCGAGAGCATCCCGTATCGGCGCCTGCAGCTTAAGCTTGCCCTGATCCACCAGCTGCATCACCGTGTAGGCGAAGACCGTCTTGGTCAGCGACGCACCGTACATCACCGTGTCCGGAGTAAGCGGCTCTCCCCCGGCATTCCGAATCCCGTAGGCCCGAACATGGCCCACCTTGCCCCTGTCAATCACCGCGACCGCCATTCCGTTAGCTCGCGTGCGAGCCATAATCTTCTTCACTTCGTCATTGATCGCCGCGCCGCCAGGTATCGCCTGAGCATTCACCTGCGCCGTCAGGAACACCATAGTCAAAAGCCACCGGAGAGAAGCCATAACAGCCATACGAATTATCTTGCCCCATAAGTTCCGGCTTCCACCGTCCTCCAGTGCACCCCAATGGGCACAGGGGGGCAGGCCCCCAGGCCGGACCCCAGGCCTGCGCGGCCTCTCAATGCCGCCTCGGCCAGCCCCAGGAGAAGCCCCCATGAGCCAGTCGCAAAAGGACCGGGGCGCCGAGCACAACAGACAACAGGCTTCCCGGTTCCGGGACATCACTGGGAAGCGGAGTCATGGTAAACGAATTTCCAGAAGGCTGATCAAAAAACAGTCTGAGTGGGAAACCCATTCGGATTCAAAGTCGAGTCGAACCGCGGATTAATCCCCCTGATCCGAAACGACCGCAGTCCGCCGGAAAGAAGAGCCAGAAAATCCGCCGTGTCGCCGCCATTTAAACCAGCCCAGGTGGGTGCCAAAACCAGCCCCACACCATACGTCGAAGGGATACAGGAAGCCGGCAGGCAAGCCCACACCCGTGAACAGAGATGGACCGATGCTTTGATAATCAAAGCCATGCGTGTTCGGTGGATCCGCCCACTGCCCGCTCGTGAAGTTGAAAAACTGGGAAACGGGTGCGATTCCATGCTCGGGATCCCCCGGGAGGATCTGCGTCGGCGGAAGTGGGTTGTTCTCGGTGAGGCCCGGTACCACTTGCCCACCATTCCGCACGCGGAACAGATACCTGCCCGGAACATCAGTGTTGTAGCTCGCGTCCGTCAGGGCAAAAGGGTCCCGACTGCATGGTGTCGCCCGGAAGCAGTGAGCCCAGGAACGCTCCGTTCACGGCCGAGCCGGGCAGTTCGTACGACGTCCCCGGAACAAGGCAGTAAGGCTCGACAGAGGAGATCGATCAAGTGACCAGTTCTTCCTATACCTCCATCCGAGGTCTGCTTTTGGTACTTTCTGTCACCGGCATCGCAGCCGAAGCACGATACCGACCGGATATCTCACTCCAGCGGGATTAACGTATCCCCTGGGCGAGCCCGATCCGATTATTGCCCGACTTTAAATTTAAAGCAAATATTGTCAATAATAATGATGACGGCTCGGCTGTGTTCCTCGATCCGCTCGCAACCACCTGTCCCGATCCCGGCCATTCCCTGAACGTGCACCGGGATCACCACTCGCCATACAATGAAGGGGCATCTGATTTTCGTTGCTCATTGCGAGCGCGGAGGAAAGATTCGGATAACTAACGCTCGCCTGGCAGCGGCGACAGAGCAAAAACAGTATGAAGAAGAAATCAGTCGTGGCTGATCGCGACGGTGAAATGCGAGAAGAATACGATCTTTCGCAGCTTAAGAATGGTGTTCGGGTAAATACCTCGGCGAGGCCAGCGCAGGCACGAATCTGGTGCTCATCGAGCCTGACCTCATGGATGTCTTCCCGGGTAAACAGGGCACTTCGAATCCTCTCTGAGGCCGCCCGGGCTGCGAGTTTGTCGAAGCGCCGGCAAGCTCGGTAGTGTCCGAGATGCCCATCCCGTTTCGGCGCCCCGGCCGCTGAACGCGCCGTTGAGTCGACGTTGAGTCAGAGTTGTGAGACGGAGCCCAACCGACCTGGCGGTTCCGGTCCGCACCGGCAGTTCGATGTCAGGGCGACTATACCCTCAAGCTGCTTCCTTCCGGATGGCCGACCATCCGGACACGGTTGGCCCTGGCTCACCCTTAGAATCAGTGATGTCGTCGTAAGGGATGGCTTCTACACCAGGTAACCCCGGCCAAAACCCGGTGGACAGTCAAACCGGCGGCTGATTTGTAATCGGCCTCGGTCTTACTTCGATCCCGCCAAACTCGCGTGCCGGAACAGCAGACCTGACGCGGTGAACAACGTCACGAACACGCCATGCAGGACGGCCATATTCCGCGCAAGGTACGGCGGTGCGCCCGAAGGCAGCAACACGGCAATCACCGCAAGCGTCGCCGCCATCGCGAACAACGTGCGAGCCAACGCTCGCGCCTCCAGCCGCGCCATTGAGGCCCCAACGCCCCCCACCGCGAGCACGCTGTAGTACACCAGGTTCGCCGGATTTTCCGAGTCCGCGACATGGACCATGTTGGACCACCCCAGGGCGAACCCCGCCACCAGCGCCAAACCAACGCCCGCCTTGTACGACCACGCGCCCATCTTCCTCGCGATCACCGCATACATCATCCCCGTCCCGAAGAACAGGACATACACGAACACGAAAGCTCGCGCGTCCCAGTTCCATCCCTCCACCACCTGCGATGCCACCAGCGGCACCATCAACACAGCCAGCGCCCCCAGCGCCACACGCAGCATCGTCTTTCCCAGTTGCGACATATGGCTTGTGTTCTCCCTGACGATTCCCACCGACGTCTCGAAAAAGATCCACAGCGCGAGCCCGTGCAGTCCCCGCCTGGCGTTCCTGCGCTCCCGGCACAGGTCGTGAAACGTCTGCGCCATCCCCTCGCCGAAACGCTCACGGAAAGGCCCTGGATACAGCCGCAGCAGCATCGCATACCACGCCCGGCAGCGCCGGCCCGCGCCGTCAGTGGCCATACGCCAGGCGTCCTTCCGCCACCGCCACCACACCGCGATACCGGTTCAGCTCCGCTTCCAGCGCCGCCCGCCCCGCGCCGGTGAGCTCGTAATAAATCCGCCGCTCGTCGTCCATCTCCGGATCGACCCGCTTTTCGCTTTCCCGGATCAGCCCCGCCTCCATCATCCGCCTCATCGAGCCATACAGCGTCCCCGGGCCCATCTTCACCTTGCCCTGCGAGTCCGCCTCCACCTGCTTCATGATTCCGTACCCGTGCCGCTCCCCCGTCGACAGCGCCAGCAGGATGTGCAGCACTGCGGGAGTCAGCGGAGCCCGCGCCGTGTCCTTCTTCGCCATGCCTCGATACTATATCCGTTACGGATATATGTCAAGCCTTTCCATGTGGCAAGTGCGGCAGGCGCCCTCGTCCGCAGCCGGACCGCAAGATCCGGCCTGGCCGGACCGAAGAATCGTGCTGTTGCGGCTGGTAGGGGAGCTGAAACGAAACACGAGGGCGTTGACGAACCCTGGTCGGTTTGCGGAGACTGATCTGGCAGCACTCGCGTTGCCACCCGCTCGAACAACTTGCAGTATGCTGCCGACAGCCGTGTGCCGCCAGGCGCCACCGGCTTCTGGACCGCCGGTCAGACTGCTAGTTTGCCAGCCAAAACTTCAACTCTGTCGTCACCGTTTGTGACGATGCGCGGGATGTGTGCCCGGTATTTCCTGCGGGAACCGAGCGCGTGCACTGGAGCTTCGAGGACCCGGCAGCAGTAACAGGTTCCGACGAGGGGAATGGCGATCGAGCAGTGGCTGTAGGTATGGCCCAAGGCCCGGCCGCTGGGCTTGATGGACTCGATGCCATAGCCACGCTCGCTGCCCTGACTCTGCGCTGGCCGGCTATCATCTGCTTCATAGTGTTCGCGGAGACCTCCTCACGAAAATGGGGAGGTTCACCAAGGCACGTGAGGAGATCCAACGCGCAATCACGATGATACGCGAGAGCACATCCCGGAACCACGCGAACGGCTCGACGTGGCAGCGTTGCAAGTCGCCACGAAGCTCATCAACACAGCCGCAGTCTTGCCAACGTTCGTCGCCGCCGAAAAAGGGTTTAAGTTGCCCCGGCGGATGGGACGTCGCGCCTGGGCCCTCTTCGTGGCACCGCGGTCGAACTACAGATCGCCTGCAATCTTTGGCGCATCCTCCACCGCATAAAAAGCCGCGCGATCAAATGCAGCACTTTTCCCATGCGCTCCTGATCGGACGCAGACACTCGCCGCAACTCAACTATGCCGTCTCCCTCGCAACCTCCGGAACAAAGCACTGATCCGAGCGTCTCCGAAGTTACCCTTGCGCGGTGTACTATATCAGGTACCCATGAGCAGCCAGTCCGCTCCCATTTGCGGCGACTTCGGCCGTTTTCATCTCGAAAGCAAAATCGGAGCAGGCGGCATGGGCGAGGTTTACCGGGCCACCGACTTAAAGCTCCGCCGCACGGTAGCCATCAAAATCCTGCCCGCGCGGTTTGTGGACGAACCCTCTCGACGGATGCGGTTCGAAGTGGAATCCCAAGCCGCCGCCGCATTCAACCACCCCAACATCGTAACCATCTATGATGCGGGCGTCGAAGGCGAGACTCCCTGGATTGCCATGGAGTTCGTGGAGGGGCGTACGCTGCGGAAGGTCGTCGCCGATGGACCACTCCCGCCCGCTCAGTCGATTGATATTGCGGTACCCCTCGCTGACGCTCTCGCGAAAGCTCACGATGCCGGCATCCTCCACCGCGACCTAAAGCCTGAGAACATCATGATTACTGCGGAGGGTGTGCCGAAGATCCTCGACTTTGGTCTGGCGCGTATCTTGCCCGCGGCGAGCGAGCAGACTGCTTCGCTGACAAACGCCGATGGTACCGTCACGGGAACGCTGAGTTACATGGCGCCCGAACAACTGCTGGGCCGCAGCAGTGATCACCGCGCGGACCAGTTCGCCTTCGGTACTATTCTCTACGAGTTGCTGAAAGGGCAGAATCCCTTCCAGCGCGAAACGGGTCCGCAAACCATCGCCGCCATTCTTGAGACGACACCGCGGCTGGATACGCGGTCCGGGCCCTTGTCGTCCATTGTGAACCGCTGTCTCGCAAAGGATCCGGCGCAGCGTTACGACAGTACGCGCGAACTTGCCCGCGCACTGAAGGCGGTCCAGCAGCCTGCTTCGGCGGTGCGTTGGCCAGCGTTGTGGAACGGTGTGCTCGCGAAAACGATCATCGCCACACTGGCCGTGTGCATCCTGGCCGCCGGGCTGTGGAAAGTGCGTAACACCGTCCTTCCCTCCAGGCCTCGTGTGATAGCCATACGCTCGTTCCGGAATCTCTCCGATGATCCACGGTACGTTTACTACACGGGGGGCATAACCGACGAAGTCCGGTCCCGCGTTTCTCTCATTTCGTCAGTCCGCCTGCCGGCGCGTTCCGCTGTGGACCGCTACTCCGAAGCGGATACCGCAAGTATTCGCTCCGCACTGAATGCCGACGTGATCCTGGATGGCGAAGTGCTTGCGGCCAAGGGGCAACTTCGGCTCAAGCTTCAACTGAGAGATGCGCGGACGCTGAAAACGGTATGGTCCCGCCAGTACGACCGCGCGTCAGGAGAACTCCCTGTCCTGCGAGGGCAGGTGGCGCTTGATGTTGCCGGCGCTGCGGATGCTCCCGTTACCGCCGATGAACGTCGCCGTCTGGAGCGCCGTCCTACCACGAACGAAGAGGCTTACGACCTGTACCTGCAGGCGAAGAAGGGCCGCTCGTCCGGACAACGTGACGCGCTCGCCCGTACGCTGAGTCTGCTGAAACAGGCCGTCGAACTGGATCCTCGATTTTCCGACGCCATGGCTGATATCAGCTATCTCCTGCACCTCCGCGGGGACCCTCGGGACAAAGCGGAGGCGCTCGACTGGGCGCAGAAGGCTCTGGCTGTCGATCCTGATTCCGTCCCGGCCCACCAGTCACTCGCAAACGCGTATGCGGGCAATGGCGCGGTAACGAAGTCCCGCGCCGCATTCAAACGTGCAATTGAACTCGATCCCAACAATTTGACAGCTCTGAACAATTTTTCAGTCGTCGCAGCCCAGCTCGCCGATTTCGAGGGCTCGCTCAGGCTGGCGCGACGATCCCTCGAGCTGAATCCGCACTTCACCGAGTCGTATTTTCACACTTTTCTCCCGTTACAGTTCATCGGATCCCACGAACAATCCACGCGATGGGTTCGCCTTTGGCGCGATCGCTTCCCCATGGCATACCGTGTGGGAATCGCAGAAATCATTCTTCAAATCATGGGCGGTGATCTTCGCAACTCTCTTGCGCCAGCGCGCAAACTGGCTGAGGTGCACAAAGGCAACATCGAAGTCGAGTCACTGGTGGCCGACCTGGCGATGGCCTGCGACGCTCCGGATGCCGAGCAACTGCTGCTGAAATCCTCCGGCGGCGCTCTGGATCCGAGTTACATGCAATACATGCTGTGGCCGGAGTCGCCCCGCGCCCGCCTGGCCTGGTTCAGCCTCAGGCGAGGAGACAAGGCCGCGGCGGAGAAACTCCTGGCCGATGCGGAACGCGTGGCAATGGAGCATTGGCGCTCCGGTATTCAGGCATCGGGTCTGCCGATAGAACTGGCCGCCATCCATGCCCTTCGCGGCGATGGCAACGAAGCCGCCAGCTGGATGCAGCGCGCATATGATGCGGGTTGGCGGGAACGCAGGTACTTACAAAGCGATCCGATGTTGGCTCTCATCAGGGAGAACCCGCGCATGAAAGCAGTCGAGCAGCAGGTTGAAGACGACGTTCGCCGCAAAAGGGAAGAGTCGCGTGAAGTGACGCTGCTGTTCGAACAAACCGTGCCGACGTTGCCTCCTCCGCCGCCCCCGCGGAAAAAATGACGCCTGGCGGACTTCCTGTTACAAATCGTGTCCGTCAGGCAGCGTAACGAATAACCTCCAGTTCTGCAGATCGATCCCTTGCCGAAAGGAGACTATCGACGCGCACCATCGTCGTGTGCTCCAACTCCGTGTTACCACACTGTCTGCATTGAAGAACTGGTAACGCCTTCAAAATTACGACCGAGAAATCGCCCGTCTTGAACGGCAAGTCCGTGACATGGGACTCCATGGCCCCACCACAAATTCGGCAGCTCACAATTTCGGCCTCCTGGCGTCGCAGGCTAACGTCCCACTCGTCTGGTTGGGGTAAATACATTGTGACGATCCGGACGTTGTTGTCGGTCAGATCCGTCGCTACATGAGCATGGAACACAACGCCGTCAGATTCTCCTCTGATCAAAAAAGAGGGCAAGTACTTATCGCCAGGGTAGCTTTCTATCACCTCGAATGATGCTACCGCAGCCGTGAGCAGACCGGCACTCAGATTGCTTTGCTGGAGTCGCATTGACACATGATACGTCCAACGAACCCGGCCGGCCGACACACAATCCGTGATGAACGCTATGGGCGATTCTGGAACTGGCGCTTTCGTCAAGTCCGATGATAGAGCTAGAGCCGAGAGCCGAGGAACCAGGCTGCTGGCGAATGAATTGCAGCCGCAGGTCAGCAGGGTAAGCACGCCAGCACTCCCTTTGT
>Ga0163144_10017624_pt1 | contig 14540 bp, 16 predicted proteins | sample OliLak19BULKMAT1_FD_123175 | JGI IMG/M metagenome (GOLD analysis project Ga0163144, IMG submission 123175) | Freshwater microbial mat bacterial communities from Lake Vanda, McMurdo Dry Valleys, Antarctica - Oligotrophic Lake LV.19.BULKMAT1 | ecosystem: Environmental > Aquatic > Freshwater >... | reverse complement strand
AACTTGAAGGATGGCTGATGTCATAAAACTTCTCCTGCATTGACTTTAACTTTAGCATTTCCCAAAGGGACTGCTCGGTCAGCTAGAGATCAGGAAGCGCCGTAGCGAGATAATCTTACTCAATTCCAGCAATTTAAGCTATTATACGGGTCGCCCCCAATCTAACTTGCCTTTCAGATTTGGTCAAGTCGTTATGATGGAAACAGCAATATTAAGCTTGATTTTTTTGGATGTGGGACTCTTGGCGGTATTGCTAGGTAAGGCAGCTAAGCAATTTCAGCCACTCAAACAAATAACTGAAAAAATAGACGAGGAAGAGACTTTTCTGTCTGGCGAAATCTTAATCAATGATCCACAAATTAATCCGATGAATGAGCCAACCAATCGGGCAGCTAATCACACTGATCAGCCCGAACAATCCAAGCCAGAGCAACTCAGTCCAGAGTCAGGAATTTGGCTATGGGAGTTTAAGATCGTGCGTGGCTCGATCAATGGCTTTAGAGGATTTGAGGCACTGAAATATGTATGTGAGCAGGAAAAGCAGGCAGGCTGGATTTTATTTGAAAAATTGGACAATCAAAGATTAAGATTTCGCCGACCCATTGGCGCTCGCAAACTGGATCATTTGTGTCGTCAAGATCCTTATCGCACCTATTATGGAATGCCGCCAGAGCTTAGTTCACTTATTTCCTTATTGGTAGTGCTGGCGCTTTTGGGAATCCCCACCTATTGGGGATTTGGCTTCATTCGTAAACAACTTTCTACTTTTGAGCCAAAACTTTTAGATGTTACTCCCAACCCAACCCAACGTTTACCTGCACAGCCAGCCAAAAAGTGAACTTACTACAGACGATAAAGGGAATTATTAATCCGCTCACGGTTCATTGAGTTGTCGGGTTTTTTCAAGGTAAAGCGATCGGCATTATCCTTCAGCTTTTGAATTTGAGCCGCCGAAAGCCCAGAAATCTTAATCACATCATCAAAGGTTTCGTAGGGTGAATTATTCACAATAATTCTGGCAAGGGTGGGATACATTCCAGGTAATTGCCGAAAAGTATTAATGTTGGAGTTATTCAAGTCAATTTTGGTATTGTCAGCGTTGATAAAGTTGGTTTTTTGCAGATCTTCAGTTTCTGCCCAAGCTGGGCTGCCCGCTAAGTTTGCCAAGTTAGCACCAAGACCGAACCAAAGTGAAACTAACACTAAGGTAGTACAAACCAGAATTTTGAAAGATTGCAGTAAGTTCTTCATAGGAAAGTTTTTTAATTACGCTTTATATCTAATTTTAGAGATTAGCAGAAAAAGTACGTGCCAAATTTTAGGGTTTGTTAAGTATTAATTCTTTAATTCTTAATCCTTAATTACGGCGGTGGGTTACTTGGTCGGCAATTTCGGTCAGGCTAACTGGCATATTTGCGCCAGTAAGAATTAGATCTAAGGCGGCAGGGCGATCGCTTAAACTTTCTACCACTTCAGTTTCAGAAATCAGGTCTAGCTCAATTGCCAAATTCAACTGATCCAGCACGATTAAGCCATAGCTGCCTGAACTAACTGCTGATTGGACAAATGTCCAGAGTCGCAAAACCAGCTCAGTTTCCACTGGGGTAAGCTCAGTTTCTGGGGTGATATGGCGATTAATTTGGTTGCGAATCCAGGTGAGGTTTTGCCCCAAAATGCGAGGATTTTCAATACCTTGATTGATCCCACCTTGAAAAAATTGCACTACTAATACCTTTGTGCCCAAACTAGCCAAACGTAGGGCCTGGGTGATCACTTCTAAATGAAAACTCGGCTGACTGGTACTAAATACCTTGAAAATGCCCCTGGTAGGGGCGATCTCCAAGTGAGAAATTGTAGGCGTAGATTTGCGCTGTGAGCTAGGAGCAGGACTAGAAATAGCTGTGGTAGCTGTATCAACAGGACTTAGGGTTTGAAGGGACATAGGTATAGTGCTTGAAGCGATATTACTATCTATAAAACACTAGATGTAGGTTTACGTCAATCGGTGAATCAGCTTAGATGAAGTCAAATCTAGATAAATTTGCAGGGATGATGGCGAAACAGGGTAAAGAGGCAGTTGTGCTAAGGCTGACGGTGTTGATTAGTGGGAGCTTAGCCGCAGGGGGCTTATGGTATCCCTCTAAGCAGACTTCTGGTTTGCCTGGAAATCCTGCTGGAACAACCAGCCCTAGAGTAATAAGTAATGGCGGCGGCGTAGAAAATCGTCTCAGTCGCGGGTAAAAGGTTCTCATTTCCCAAGAGCTAGGCACAGAAAAGATCCAAAACAGGCGGGAGCTTTAGCTTTAGGAAATGGCAATTTTAAAGAAGCGATCGCACAGCATATATCTGCCCTCAAAATCAGCCGCAATCACCCAGAAACTCGCATTTATCCACTCTATCTGCTTCAGATATTGTCTTGTTCTAGCCCTAGCTAATTTTTTCTTACAACTAAATTGATTACCATAGAGGTTGGCGAGTTTAGCCTCCTTTTATTTGAGGATCATTAAATCTATGGAATTGCGTAAATTAATCAGAGTTTTTCAATCGGTTGGGATCTTTATTTCTCTTCTAATCTTAATTTTCAGTTTTAATGCTCCTGCCTATGCTTTGGGCGGTAAGCTTCCAAATCTAAATGTGGCTGCACCAAACTTTAATTTGCCAACAAACACGGGCAGCAAGAATATTTCCCTTGCCGATCTGAACGGTAAATGGGCGGTGGTTTACTTTTATCCCAAGGATTTTACTTCAGGTTGCACAATTGAAGCTCGGCGCTTCCAGCAAGATTTGCCTAAATATTTGGCTGAAAATACCCAGATCATTGGCATTAGTGCTGACTCGGTGGATTCTCATGCCGAGTTTTGTGAAGCTGAAGGCTTAAAATTTCCGCTTTTGGCAGATACGGATGGCTCAGTTAGTAAGGCTTACGGTTCTTGGTTGGGATTTATTTCGTTGCGTCACACTTTTATTATTGATCCTGAAGGCATCTTGCGCGATCGCATTACCAAGGTCAATCCTAGTAGTCATAGTCAAGAAGTTTTGGCCCATCTGCAAAAATTACAAGCAGAAATCAAGGGCTAATGGCAGAGCGAATGGAAGAGCGGCTGCAAAAAATTCTATCTCGGTATGGTGTCACTTCTCGGCGTGGGGCAGAGCAGGCAATCTTGGCTGGAAGAGTCTGTCTAAATGGAACTGTGGTTACCGAACTTGGTACCAAGGCAGATCCTGAACGTGATCAGATTATGGTGGACGATCAAATTTTAGCTACTTACCAGACTACTTACTTGCTTTTGCACAAGCCAGAGGGATTTCTTTGTACTCGCCATGATCCCCAGGGCAGAAAAACGATCCTAGACCTTTTGCCAGAAAATTATCAAACTCTCTTTTCAGTAGGACGCTTAGATTTTTATAGCAGTGGGGCACTCCTATTGACCAATGACGGCGAACTAGCAAATCAACTTACTCATCCCCGCTATCACATTGCCAAAACTTATCAAGTTTGGTTAGAAGGGTACCCGAGCGATCGCCAACTCCAACAATGGGCAGATGGCATGATCTTAGACGATAAAATCACTCAGCCCGCCGAAATCACAATTTTACAAACCACTGCCACCGCTACTCTCCTAGAAATTCAACTGCATGAGGGCAGAAATCGCCAAATTAGACGCTGTGCCGAGCAGCTAGGGTATCGGGTAAAAGGCATACACCGTGTGGGGATTGGTGAAATTGGCTTAGGGGATTTAGCAGTAGGAGAATTTAGATCTCTAAGATCGCTCGAAATAAATGCTTTGCGTTCCTCATGTATTATGTAAAAAATAATCTTGCATCTCTAAAAGCCACGTGAGAAGGTTTTAATAAGTAAGCAAAATTATCTCTTGATCAGGCAACTTCAAAAAAATTAGCGCTAAATTGTTTCAAGCAAGAAAAATTCAGGCGTGATAGACTATGAAGGGTTAAAACCTTACAAAAAGTTTTTGTAATACTTACTAAATGGGTTGATTATCGTGATGGGCAAGTGCGATCAAACCAACAATCAAGCCGATAAACGCGGTCAAGCTGATATATTAAGTGAAATTGGGGCGCAACTGAAGCAAGCGCGTGAAACCCAACACATTCCTCTACATCGAATTACTTCTACAACTTTAATTGCCGAGCGTCATCTCAAAGCGATCGAAGATGGAGACCTAGATCAACTTCCAGAACCGATTTACGTTCAAGGTTTTATTCGCAAATATGGTCAAGCCCTGGGAATGCAAGAATTAGCGGAAGATTTTCCCCTATCGCATCAGTCAGATTCAAAGCCTTTACTGACAGTCCCTAAGCTAGAGTTACGCTCCTTTCATCTCTATGCCATTTACCTCGGAGTAATTGGGCTTGCGATTAGCCTATTGGCGAATTTCTTTAATCAAGCGAAAGCACCTTCAACCTCCGCAGTTAAACCAAACTTGAGCAAGTCTGCCCAGGTTAAGCCCTTGCCTCACGGTGGAAATCTTGGAAAAGTAGGTAGTACTAAGTTTTTAGCCCCTTCAACTTCTGCCCCGTCTACATCTGTCCCGTCTAATGAAATAGGCACAGATGTTCAAGCTAAAACCGAATCTGGCTCCAAACCAATCAACCTAGGTATTTCTACCACTGATGTAGCTTGGCTGAGGGTAGATGTGGATGGCAAAATCCAGTTTGAAGGTACTTTGCCCAAAGGCTCTAGTCGCAATTGGTCAGCCGATCAGGAGATAAAAGTTGTAGCTGGAAACGGTGGAGCGGTGATGGCAACATTTAATGATCAGTCTATGGGAACTCTGGGGCAAGCTGGGCAGGTAGTAGAGAAAAGATTTAACTTAGAAAATAATCAAACTAATCAGCCAAAAAATAATACTCAAAATATTATCCAAGTTAGCCCTTCTAGAAATTCTGCTAGTATCAGTTACCGTTAATCAAATATATCTTCTGTCACCGAATTGTTTAGTACAAATGTGACTTGGATTACAAAATTTTTAATCATCTACCTAAGCGTAGAATTAAAGAAAATCAAAAAGCTGTAAATACAATTTTTAACTAAATATCTTGGAGCAGGAAAATGGGAAAAGAGCAAAAGCAACAAAAAGAAGCCAAAAAGCCAAAAAAAGACGATGGCACTAAAAAAGAAAAGAAAGAACCAAAAAAGTATGATTAACTGAATCTAAGCTTCTAGCTCTGACAGATTGAATTAGCTATTGCCTAAAGTTTGAATAAGCTTGTAAATCTAAGATATATAAACCCCTCAGCCTAGTTGGGGCCAATCTTATTCATTTTTATTCCGAGTTCCCTAAACAGATTTGGCAGAGTAATTCAGCAGAGTAGTAGTTCTGAACTTTTTATTAAGGAAGTAAATAAAGTACCGCCATCCAGACTTTGTTTAGAGTAAAAAGAATTAATTAAAATTGGATCAGCGGCTCGTTCTGGATGAGGCATCATACCCAAGATATTCCCTTGCGGATTGCAAATTCCAGCGATGTTTGCTAGAGAACCATTGGGATTAGATGCGCTCGATACTTCTCCCATTGAATCACAATATTGGAAAACAATTTGATCCTGATCTTGTAAGCGCTCAAGGGTGTCGGAGTCAGCATAGTAGCAGCCTTCACCGTGGGCAATGGGCAATGAGATTGTCTGCGCTTTGGCGTACTGATTTGTCCAAGCTAAGTCATTTCGGACAACTTTCAGCGGTAAGCGATCGCAGATAAAATCTAAATCTCGATTACGCATTAAGGCTCCAGGCAATAGCCCAACTTCAGTGAGGATCTGAAAGCCATTGCAAATTCCCAAAACATATTTTCCTTTGGCAGCATGAGCTAGAATTGCCGACATGATCGGTGAGAATCGCGCGATCGCGCCACAACGCAAATAATCACCGTAGCTAAATCCGCCTGGCAAAACTACCACATCAATACCATCTAAGTTTGATTCTTGGTGCCAAATAAGTTTGGTAGGTTGATGCAAAACTCCTTGCGTAATAGTGGCTAAATCGCGATCGCAATTGGAACCTGGAAAAACAATGATGCCAAATTTCATATTCTCTAATTAAGCTTGAATTTCAAAGCGATATTCTTCAATTACTGGATTGGCAAACAAGCGATCGCACATTTGGTCTAATTGCTGCTTGGCTTCGGATTCATTCACAGCTTCCAAGCCGATTTCTAAGTATTTGCCCAAACGCACAGATTCTACGCCACCACCAACTTTACTGTCCATTTGATTTAAGGCAGATTTAATCGCAGTTCCCGCAGGATCTAGCACTGAGGGGCGCAAAGTAACAAATACACGGGCTTGGAATTTCATAGGGTGAAAAATTAGCTTTGCCTCATCATACTGAGTTTAGGGATGTTAGAGTAAAAAATCCTTAAAATCACAAAATTTCATGGCTGCTGTTCACCTCTCTGGAGTATCTAAGGCTTTTGGTCAAAATTATGTGCTGCAAGATATTGATCTAGCGATCGCTGACCATGAATTTATGGTGTTGGTGGGGCCTTCTGGCTGTGGTAAAAGTACGCTTTTACGCCTGATTGCGGGATTGGAGAAACTTAGTAGTGGGGAGATTTATCTAGGCGATCGCCAAATTGATCCTCTAGCCCCAAAGGATCGAGATATTGCGATGGTGTTTCAAAGTTATGCCCTCTATCCGCATTTGAATGTATTTGACAATATTGCTTTTGGACTGCGCCGCCAACAAGCTAAAACCAGCAAACAAGCGATCGCTCAACAGGTAATGCAGGTAGCAAAGTCTTTACAGATTGAAATGCTGCTGCAACGCAAACCCGCCCAATTGTCGGGAGGGCAAAAACAAAGGGTAGCTCTTGGTCGAGCGATCGCTCGTAATCCCCAGGCATTTTTGATGGATGAACCCCTCTCAAATCTGGATGCCAAACTACGGGGCGAAACTCGCAGCCAAATTGTGCAACTACAAAAACAACTGCAAACCACCACGATTTATGTCACCCATGATCAAACAGAAGCGATGACTATGGGACATCGGATTGCGGTACTCAAGGGAGGCAAGATTCAGCAGGTCGATACCCCCTTGCAGCTTTATCATCAGCCGCAGAATCGCTTTGTTGCCGAGTTTATTGGCGCACCATCCATGAATTTTCTGCCTGTTACCTTGGATGGTGATCAGAAGTTACAATCTCCCCACTTTGTCACCGCTTTAGCTTTTGCATCTTCTCTAAATTCTAATTGCCCAAATATTATGCCTGGCACTTCCCTCGATTTGGGAATTAGACCAGAAAACTTGTATCAGGTATCGAATTTTGAAAAAGCAGATTTGATTGGCGAAATATCGCTAATAGAAACCTTGGGAAGTGAAACAATCACTACTTTTAAGCTAGAGAATCCGACCCAAACGGTTACTACTAGGAGCTTTAATGCCAGATCTCAAACTAACAGATTGGGTGATAAAACCTACTGGCAAATTGACAGACAAAAGATTTATCTATTTGATCGCAGATCGGGAAATACCCTGTGCTTACCAGCCAATCTCGGCTAGACTTCTGTTAAAAATCTATGGTCTACCCAAAAAATCCATCTTCCCTAGCTCTACGCCATAATGTCTGAGAATGTCATAGGCAGTAGTTACATGGAAGTAGAGGTTAGGCAATACGAAATAAAGCAAATAAGGCATCCCTGCAAAAGTCATAGTCATATCCTTACCAATTGGTAAGATAATCTCCTTCTCTTCGGTTCCATCAATCTGCTCAGGTGTGAGGGTTTCCAAGTAAGCGATCGTCTTTTTTACCCGCTCAATTAGCTCAGCAAAATCTGTCTCGTTATCTTCCATTGCTGGTACTTCTAGCCCTGCTAACCTAGCTGCGCCTCTACGCGTAATATCAGTTGCCACTTGAACTTGCTTACTTAGAGAGAACATATCAGGATAAAGGCGAGCATTGAGCAGCAGTGTAGGCTCCATCTTTTTAGATTTGGCGTAGGCAGCACCCTTCTCAAGAATAGTCACTAAGTTTTGCAGACTGCGTACAGATGAAGATAGAACCTGGTGCATGGAAATAGTCATAAAGCTTGCCAAAAACAATACCTACATTATCCAATAAATGTTGATCTAAAACAGGGCAATTAACTCTGAAAAAACCCGTCTTTAATTCTCAAATCTATAGCCCAAATCTGCCAACTGAAACCGAGAAGAGCGCCATTTTGGCTGCACTTTAACGAATAGTTCTAAATGCACTCCTCCCATGATCATTTTTTGCATTTGCTCTCTCGCTTTTGTACCAATCTCTTTCAACATCTGTCCTTTTTTGCCGATCACAATTCCCTTTTGCGAATCTCTTTCCACATGAATTGTTGCCATGATTTTGGTTAGCTTTGGCTGTTCTTCTACTAGGTCAATACTGACTGCGACAGAATGGGGAACTTCTTCGCGGGTAAGCAACAGAATCTGTTCTCTAATTAATTCTCCCATAATGAATCGTTCTGGTTGATCAGTAACTTGGTCAGGTGGATAAAAATAGGGACCCAAGGGTAAGCGATCGCTACAAATCTGTTGTAATTCTGTTAAGCCTTCGCCTGTGAGCGCCGAAAATTTGATGGCTTGCCAGCCCAGAGGTTCAGTAAATTCGGTGTAGGTTTGCGGTGAATTTTGGTTTTGTTCACCAACTTGATCGATTTTGTTTAAGCCCAAAATTACGGGAGTGCCCGCCTGTTTAATTACTTCGGCGACGAAGCGATCGCCACGACCAAATTCCACACTACTATCTACTAGCCACACCACCAAATCTACCGAACCGATTGCGCCAATCGCGTTTTTGACTAAGACTTCTCCTAACAAGTGATGGGGTTTATGAATTCCAGGCGTATCAACCAAAATTATTTGGGCATGATCTAAGGTCAGAATTCCTTGTAAACGATTGCGCGTAGTTTGGGCAGTGGGAGAAGTAATTGCGATTTTTTGTCCCACTAAAGCATTGAGCAAAGTTGACTTACCGACATTTGGTCTGCCGACTAAAGCCACAAATCCCGATTTGAAATCTGCGGGAGCAGCAGGGATGAGGGTAGGTATTTCCATGTTTTGCCTAATATTTTAGTGGAGCGCGATCGCTTGAGTTAGTCCATCATCATACGCTTAGACTCTCGGCTCGAACCTAAGTAAACTACAAAAGTTTGTTTGAGTTGATATGTTAGAATTAATTTATGATTTAACTTGCAAACCAGTTTAATTAAGTATCATGCTCATACTTCGCAAAGCATCGGAAAGAGGTCATGCCAATCATGGTTGGTTGGATAGTTATCACACATTTTCTTTCGCCAGCTATCAAGATCCTGAACACATGGGATTTCGACAACTGCGGGTGATCAACCAAGATCGGGTTTCTGGTGGTGGCGGATTTGCTACCCATTCTCACCGTGATATGGAGGTTATTTCCTACGTTTTGGATGGAGCCTTGGAACACAAAGATAGTATGGGTACAGGCTCGATGATTGTGCCTGGGGATGTACAACGGATGAGTGCTGGTACTGGAGTTTCCCATAGTGAATACAACCATTCAGCCTCAGATTTAGTTCATTTCTTACAAATTTGGATTCATCCTGATCGCCCCAATTGTGTGCCTAGCTATGAGCAGAAGCTGTTTGTGCCAGCCGAAAAGCAAGACCAGTTAAGGTTGATTGTTGCTCCAGGTGGAAAAAATGGGGCGGTTAATATCAATCAAGATGTGAGTATTTACGCTTCTATACTTGGCTCTGGTGTTAAGCTTTCCTTTGAAGTGCCAGCCCAACGCTATGCTTGGATTCAAGTAGCCAAGGGTGATTTAATTGTGAATGACCTACCTATGCAGGCGGGAGATGGAGCAGCCGTGAGTGATCTAAATCAGCTTAACTTTGTAGGTGGCGATCGCGGTGCTGAATTTCTGCTCTTCGATCTTAATTAGCGATCTTAATTAGAGATTTTATAGAGCCTTGGATCTATTGCTACAACTGGCTACGACCGCCCAAATATCTCAAATCTACCAAATTGATTTGGCTTGCCAGATAAATTATCTGAGAGATTCTACTGATGATTCCTTATCTAATTCTTCAAGTAGCTTTTGGACTGAGGAAGCTTACCTCAAAGAATGTTTGAATCCCAATAGTTGCTTGCTTTGTCTAGTCAATGCTGAAGAGGTTTTGGGCTTTGGTTGTCTGTGGTCAGTTTTAGAAGAGGCGCATATTATCATGCTGGCGGTGCTGCCTAAATACCAAAGGCGGGGATTAGGGCAATATCTCACCTGGGGACTTTTGCACTGGGCAAGCCAAAGGGGGCTGGAGTGGGCAACCTTAGAAGTAAGAGAATCTAATCTTAGCGCGATCGCTCTTTATCGGGATTTTGGTTTCACTGAAATCGGTAAGAGGAGTAATTATTATGCGGCACCAATCGAAAATGCAGTGGTTATGTGGCGCAAAGGACTTCATAAAACTAATTTTCAACAAGACTTAAACATTTGGAAAGCCAAAATCTATCAAAAGTTAGCTAATAAAGGTTATGCAATTGAGCATTCTTCAGATAAAAATTAATAGTTGCAGCTATGGTGATTTTAGGTTAAGCTTCTATTACATGGTTATTCATTCCCCTGAATAATCGATTATATCCCCGACAATGGCAACTGCTATCGAAAGAAGTACGCGCAAATCAAAAGCTCTAATCCTTCTCTTGAGGCTAGTCTTAGAAGTTATTTAATTTTTGATTATTTAATTTTTAATGTAATTAGCAAGGTATGAGTGTTTCTGATGCCGAAGGGATATTTTTTTATGTTTCAATTTATGTTTGAAACTATATTTTTTCTAAGTTCTTCCTCTGAATTTTTAAGAGTAATGTCCCATTTAACTTATACTTACCAGATTTGCTTTAGCTAATTTTTAATCTTTCTGTCTTTTCTCAATCCTAAATCACCTAAACATTAATTACCCAAGCCCAAATTATTATGTCTAAGCTAAAAGCGATCGCTAACAGTGTGATTTTTGTCTTCCTAATAGGCTTTATTGGTTTTGAAGTTTGGGCTTTGGCATCGTATTTACTCAAAACTTACTTCCTATAATTCTTTCAATTTATTTCTTGATTTATTTCTTGATTTATTTCTTGATTTATTACTGTGTTGCCTAATTCACCAATTATTCTCAAGCCAAATACCAGCCTATATCAGGCTACCTTAGCGATGGAGGAGCGTAATTGCAGCGCGGTTTTGGTAATAGCAGAAAATCAACTCTTAGGCATATTTACCCTAGAGGATCTTAGAAAAGCTGTAGCTTTAGATCTGCCCTTTTCCTCCACTACTTTAGCTGAAGTTTGTACCACTCCTGTAATCACTCTACCAGTTTCTCAGCAAACTAATATTGCGGCAATTCTGCATTTAAGGCGATCGCATAATATTACTCATTTACCTTTTGTCGATCATACAGGTTATCCCGTTAGCATAATTGAACTTAAGCAAATATTAGAACAATTAGAAGCTGCATACGAAAGTCAAAGTATTAGTCAAATTCAGTTAGAGAGAGAAGCGGCAAATCTTAGACTTGCAACCGAATTAAATCATATTGGTTGTTGGCATTTGAATTTGATTTCAAATCAGTCAGAGTGGAATGACATTCAATTTCAACTAATGGGCTTACTGCCGAATAGAGAAAAGATGAGCTATTTTAGTTGGCGTGAATCTGTGCATCCAGATGACCAAGCCATGGTGGACCAGGCATTTAGTCAAGCGATCGCCTCCCATCAAGAATTGGAAGTAAGACATCGGGTTGTTCTGCCCAATGGCAATGTATGTTGGCATCTCACCCGTGGAAAAGCTCTCTATAATCTGCTTGATCATCCAATGTCTATGGTTGGGATTACGGTTGATATTACTGAAAACGGCAAGCTGCAAATTGAACGCGATCGCTTATTTGACTTTAGCAGTACCCTATTAATAATCACCGATCAAACGGGTAAGATTCTCCAGCTAAATCCCGCTTGGGAAACAAACCTAGGCTATACAATTGAGGAATGCCTGGGGCGCTCATTCTTAGATTTTGTCTACGTTGATGATAGAGAAACCACAATTTCTCACATGACAGAACAAGCAATTAGTCAGAATCCCACGCAAGATTTCGAGATTCGTTATCGCAGTAAAGATGGAGATTTGGTTTGGCTATGTTTGGACTGTTACCCCTTTCCATCAGAGCAAAAAATCTATGGTTTTGGCAGAAATATTACCACTCGCAAAATCGCTGAACAATCTCTACAGGCACTAAATCTTGAATTAGAAGCAATTGTAGCAGAAAGAACTTCTCAGTTAGAGGCAAGTGTAAATCGAATTAGCGCTATGCTTAATGCTATTCCTGATCGGTTGGTTCTAATCAAATCTGATGGTACTTGTTTAGATTGGAATCTGCAACTTGATCCTAAAACCACTAATAAATATATTTCCTCAGAAGAACATATTACTAAGCTTTTAATGTTGAAGAGTAAATTAGATTTTTTAAGAGCGTTCGATCAATCGGTCATCACCAAAGAAGTGCAAGTCTATGAGAACTTGATTGTTACTGAATATCAGCAAATCTATCAAGAAATACGGTTCAGTCCATGTGGAGAAGATGAGATCCTAATTTTGATTCGAGATATAAGCGATCGCAAGGTTGCCGAAAATCTAATTATCCAAAATGAGCAGTATCTAAAAGCAATCGTGCAATTGCAGAGTATGTTTCTTTCCCTTCCCTTTGAGCAAGCTTTACCACATATTCTTAAAATTTTAGGCGAAGTAACAAATTCTAGCCGTGCCTTTATTTTCAAGAATGATCGTGATCGTAGCGATCGCTTATTCACCAGTCAAATTAGCAAATGGTGTGCCCCTGGAATTTCTGCTCAAATCGACAATCTTGATCTGCAAAATCTGGCTTTCGATATATCCACAGGTGCTTGCATCGAAAAACTTTCCCAGGGCGAATATATTAATCAACTGGTGTCAGCACTATCTGGCAGAGAACGTCAAAGATTAGAGCAGCAAGAAATCAAATCATTTTTGGCGTTTCCCCTGCAATTTCAAGGCGTATGGTGGGGGGTATTAGGATTTGATCAGTGTGACAAACCCAGAATTTGGACTGAGCTAGAAATCGAACTACTACGGGCAGCTTCTTCTTCTATCAGTCTAGCGATCGAGCGCCAAGAATCAGAAAATAGCTCACTAGAAACTACAGAGAAACTGCGTCAAAGTAATAAATTTATTCAGCACATTGCCGAAACTGTGCCTGGTCTTCTTTATATTTTTGACTTGGAACAGCGTGGTACAGTCTATACAAATCAAAGTCTAGGAGAGTTTCTAGGCTATCAAAAAGGTGAGCTTGAAGCGCGTAGTGAAAATACTTTTCATTATCTAATGCATCCTGATGATTTAGCCGTACTTAGCAATCACTTTTCTCAATCTCAAACATTTAACCAAAGCCAGACCTATAGTTTAGAATATCGGTTAAGAACTAAGAATGGTGGATGGAATTGGTACTTAAGTCAAAATACGGTTTTTAGTCGCAACCCTGAAGGAAAAGTAACCGAACTAATTGGCACTGCTACCGATATTAGCGATCGCAAAGCGACAGAACAAAAGCTGCAAAACTCCTTAGCAGAGAAAGAGGTTTTACTCAAAGAAGTTCATCATCGGGTCAAGAATAATCTCAACGTGATTGATGGATTGCTCAGTCTGCAAATTCGTGCCATTGAAAATATTGAGTTGAAGCAACAACTCCAAGATAGCCGCCAGCGTATTTCGATTATGGCATTAGTGCATCAGCAACTCTATCAAACCGAAAAGCTAAATCAAGTTAATTTTGCTGAATATATCAATTCTCTCTGTCAAAATCTCTACCAAGCCTATGTACTTGATCCTAGCTTAATTACAATGGAAGTGAAAGTTGAGCAAATGATGGTAGATGTGGATATTGCAACTCCACTTGGGCTGATTTTGAGTGAATTGCTTACCAATGCTTTTAAATACGCTTTTCCAGCCCAAACTGAAGGGGAAGGTAAAGGTAATGTCGTTGTAGAATTCTGTTCCTCGCTGAAATCTTCAGAGTCTCTTCCAGATCAGCCTATAGCACAACTAGATCTTTGGGTAAAAGATAATGGAATTGGAATCAAGCCTAATGATCGCCAAAAGCCCGCTTCTTTGGGAATGGAACTGATCAAAATTCTCACTCAACAACTGCGAGCTACGATCAAAGTTGAGAGTTATGCAGAGTCTGGTACGAGTATACATCTCATCCTACCGATTGCTAGAACTTGATGCTCTTAAACTTCAGATTCTGATAAATTAATCTGACTATGCTACTCAATACTTATAACTTGGCATTGAATAGAAAGATGAGATGGTTGGGGGCGTGTTCCTGTATGGGGATTTTCGGCTTTAATTGATAAAGTTTCTTACTATCATGCAACGTCTGATGTTAATATAATAAAAGCTCGGATCTATGCGATCACAACCCTCGAACCGTGTCAGGATCGGAAGGTAGCAGCACTAAGAGATGCTTGCGATAGGCGTAGTACCCGGGCTAAATTTTTT
>Ga0163144_10017623_pt1 | contig 14540 bp, 11 predicted proteins | sample OliLak19BULKMAT1_FD_123175 | JGI IMG/M metagenome (GOLD analysis project Ga0163144, IMG submission 123175) | Freshwater microbial mat bacterial communities from Lake Vanda, McMurdo Dry Valleys, Antarctica - Oligotrophic Lake LV.19.BULKMAT1 | ecosystem: Environmental > Aquatic > Freshwater >... | reverse complement strand
CACGTTAATCATCGCCCACCATCTTTCTTTGAGCGGCGACACGATGGAAATGCTGCAGGCGGTCCTCGACACGAACATCTGGCTGGCGACGCATGTCGTCATTATCACGGTGGGTTACTCATCAATGTTTGTGGCCGGGTTGCTGGCCATCATTTACATCGTGCGCGGTTTCTTCACGAAGACGCTTACCCCGGAGATGGCGAAATCCTTAACGCGGATGGTTTATGGAATCATTTGCTTCGCGACCCTGTTCAGTTTCGTCGGAACGATTTTGGGCGGCATCTGGGCGGACCAATCCTGGGGACGGTTCTGGGGATGGGACCCGAAGGAGAACGGGGCGTTGCTGATTGTCATCTGGTGCGCCATGGCGTTGCACGCGCGCTGGGGCGGTTTGGTGAAGGAACGCGGCCTCATGGCGATGGCGGTTTTTGGAAGCGTCATCACGAGCCTCTCGTGGTTCGGCGTGAACATGCTCGGCATCGGACTGCATAGCTACGGTTTCATGGACAAGGCGGCTTTCTGGCTATTGACGTTCATCGGGAGCCAGATGTTGATAATATTCCTGGCCCTCCTTCCGACGCGCTTTTGGGCAAGTTTTCGAACGCAGGACGAATTGCCGCCGGGCCGGAAGCCGGTTCCGGCAACCGTTTGATAACTTGAATCAGGCCCTCCCTCGCTTACTTTCGACCGGATGACCTGGGTGGAATTATGCAACGACAAGAACCTGCGAGACTTGCCGTACAAGATCGAGTTGAACCGGGCGGGAAAGCTCATCATGAGTCCCACGCGCAATCTCCACGGCTATCTCGCCAGCCAAATCGCCCACACGCTCAAAAACCTGCTGCCGAGCGGCGAAACGATTACCGAATGCGCCATCGAAACCGAAGACTCGACCAAAGTGGCGAATGTCGCCCGGGCGTCGGAAAAAACGTTCGCGATCATCAAAAACGAATTCAGTTGCTCCGTTGCGCCGGAAATCTGCGTTGGAGTTCTCTCGCCGTCCAATGCGCAGGCTGAGATCGAGTTCAAGCGAGAACTTTATCTGAAGGCCGAGGCGCAGGAATATTGGGTGTGCGACGAAGCTGGCGCGGTGCAATTTTTCAATGCCAGCGGCCCGCTCGACCATTCGATTCTTTGCCCCTCATTCCCTCGTCAACTGGAAGAATAATCAAAGGCGCAATCTAAAACTTTGATGACAGGCCTTTCTTCCAGTAGTGTTTTCCTCGGTTGATCGCGAAATCCGTATGATTGGTTACATCTTTAAAAAAATTGTCGGCTCCAAAAATCAGCGCGAAGTAAAAAAACTTCGCCCGATGGTGGCGCAGATCAACGAAGTCGAAGTCTCATTGCAGAACAGCTCTGTCGAGGAACTGCGTCAGAAAACTGTCGCGTGGAAAGAGGAGCTATCCAAAATAGAGGACAAGGAACAGCTCCAGCAGCGGGTGCTCGAGATTCTTCCGGAAGCGTTCGCCGTCGTAAAAAACGCCTGCCGCAAACTCTGCGGGACGGATGTCATCGTGCGCGGCCACCCATTGAGGTGGGAAATGGTGCCTTTCGATGTGCAGTTGATCGGCGGCTACGGCCTGCACAGCGGGCGGATCGCGGAAATGGCGACCGGCGAAGGCAAAACCCTGGTGGCGACGCTGCCGGTGTATTTGAACGCGCTCACTGGACGCGGCGTGCATGTCGTGACGGTGAACGATTACCTTGCGGCCCGTGACGGCGAGTGGATGGGCGCGGTTTACAAATTTCTCGGCTTGACCGTCGGTTGCATCCTGCACGACCAATCGCCGTCGGTGCGGCGCGAGCAGTATAATTGCGACATTACTTACGGAACGAACGCGGAGTTCGGCTTCGATTACCTCCGGGATAACGGCATGGCCACGCGCAAAGAGGACCAGGTCCAGCGCGGTCATTATTTCGCAATCGTTGACGAAGTGGATTCCATTCTCATCGATGAAGCCCGCACGCCGCTCATCATCAGCGGCCCGGCTGTGGTCAGTTCGGATAACGCGATCTACGACCAATTCAAACCGCCGATCGAATCCATCGTTCATGCCCAGGAAAAACTGTGCAACCGCTTCCTCACTGCAGCGGAAGAGATGATCAAAAAATTGCGTCCCGAGGACGGTTCGCAACCGAAGGGTGCTGAAGCGCTCGAAAAAGATATCGGCCTGCTGCTTTATCGTGTGAAAATCGGCAACCCGCGTTCCGTCGAATTCATGAAGATTCTGGAGGAGCCGGAGAATCTTCGGCTGATGAACGCGGCCGAGTTGCAACTCCATGCCGACCAGAAGAAGATCACTCTTTACGCCGAGAAGGAGGAATTGTTTTTCGCAATCGACGAGAAAAGTCATGACGCGGACTTGACGGAAAAAGGCCGTTCGTTCATGCGCCCGGAAGATCCGGAAGCATTCGTCCTTCCCGACCTGACGGTAAAGTACCAGGAAATCGACGCGGCGGAGGCCGACCCAAAGAAGAGGCTCGAACTCAAGGCCATCATTCAACAGGATTTCGAGAAGAAAGCTCAGCAGATCCATACCATTTCCCAGTTGCTCAAGGCCTACTGCCTTTATCTCAAGGATGTGCAATACGTCGTCCAGGAGAACAAAGTCATAATCGTGGACGAGAACACCGGGCGCCTGATGACCGGTCGGCGCTGGAGCGACGGGTTGCATCAGGCGGTTGAAGCCAAGGAAGGCGTCGAGATCGAAAAAGAAACGCAGACCCTCGCGACGATCACGATTCAAAATTATTTCCGTCTTTACCAAAAGTTGGCGGGCATGACGGGCACGGCAGAAACAGAAGCGTCAGAATTCTTCGACATCTACAAGCTCGGCGTGCTGGTCATACCAACCAACCGCCCCATTGCCCGGAAGGACGCGAACGATTCCGTCTATAAAACCAAACGGGAAAAGTTTGGCGCCGTGTTGAAGGAAATCACGACGATCCACAATCTCGGCCGACCCATTCTCGTCGGCACGGTTTCCGTCGATACGAGTGAGCAGGTTTCGCGCATGCTGAAAAAGGCGGGAATTGTTCACTCTGTGCTGAACGCAAAGTATCACCAGCAGGAAGCTGAAATTGTCGCGCGCGCCGGGCAGCGGGGAGGCGTGACCATTGCCACGAACATGGCCGGACGCGGCACGGACATCAAACTCGGGGCGGGAGTTGCCGACATCGGCGGACTGCACGTCATCGGGACGGAACGCCACGAATCACGCCGCATTGACCGCCAATTGCGCGGACGTTGCGCGCGCCAGGGCGATCCCGGTTCGTCGCACTTTTTCATTTCGCTGGAAGACGATTTGATGCGCCTCTTCGGTTCGGATCGCATTGGCAAGATGATGGAGAAAATGGGCTTTGAGGAAGGCCAGGAGCTTGAACATTTCATGCTCAACAAATCGATCGAGACGGCGCAGAAACGGGTCGAGCAACACAACTTCCAGCAACGCAAGCGCACCCTCGAATACGACGACGTGATGAACAAGCAACGCGAAGTCATTTATGGCTTCCGCAACGAGATCATCCGCGCCGAAGATGTGCGCGACCGGCTGCTCGACATCATGGAGGAGGTCGTCATTTCAAAAGTGGACGAGCTGACTGCGGCCACCACCGAAGTGAGCGAGTGGAATGTTCGCGGGCTGGCCGACTGGGTGAATCTGAATTTCCCCATTGGGTTGCCCGAGGAGGAAATTATCAAGGCGGCTGAGTCAGGCGAGGAAAAGCCTGTGCCCGAATCCGCCTTCGATGGACTCAGCGCCGCGCAGTTTGCCGTTTGCCAGTTCCTCATCAGCAGCGTGCGCAAGGCCTACGAACTGAAAGTCAGTTTTGAAACGAATACCGACGCGGTTCGCGGCATTGAGCGTTACACGATTCTCAGCGCCATCGACAAACTCTGGCAGGAGCATCTCTACGCGATGGACAGCCTGCGCAACGCCATCGGACTGCGCGCCTACGGCCAGAAAGATCCGCTGGTCGAATACAAGGCGGAGGCGTTCAAGATTTTCGGGGAGTTGATGGTCAACATCAAAACTGAGATTTGCCACAACATCTTCCGCAGTGCATCGAGCCTGATGGCCTTCGAGAACTTCCTGCAGAACATTCCCAAGCGAACGATTCACCAGTCCAGCAGCGCGTTCGGCGGGCAGGCACCTGGCGCCGGTCCATCCGCGCCCATACCGACAGGAGCCGCCGACATGGTCAGCGAGGCGAACGAGGCCGTTTCGCGAGCCAAGCCGGTTCGTTCCGGACCCAAGGTAGGGCGCAACGATCCCTGCCCCTGCGGCAGCGGCAAGAAATATAAACAGTGCTGCGGGAAGAATGGGTGAGCGGGTCCTGTCGGTGGGCTACAACAGTGCAGTTGCGGCGAATTTGACGGTGAAAAGTCAGGAAAGCTTCTCGCAAACCAGCGTTTTGAATTGAGCAACCGAAAGAATTGATATCGCAAGCAGTTTCTTTGCTTCGGAAAAATCTTTGTCGCCGCTGATCAGAAAATCTGCGCGTGAAGAAATCGCACAGGCGATGAACTTGGCGTCTTTCTGATCGCGTGGGAATTCCAATGATGATTCAACGGGAACTATTTCGATGATCGACTCCAGCACGTTGAACCAGTTCCATTTTATTTCTTTGGACAAAGCAAATTTATCCCGACCCAGAACGTCCCGATACTCCGCCACGATTTCTTTCGAGGCGATCCAGGTGAAATCGGGACGCGAAACGATGAAGAGAATGACCGTTTCAGGATCTCTATCTTTCAGAGCCGCTGAAAGGAGAACGTTGGTGTCGATGACAACCTTGATCGACCGATGCGATACGCCGCAATTTCATCCGCAATTTCCTGCTCGCTTATCGCCTTTGCCTGCGGGAGTTGTTGGGTTTGACGCAAAACTTCTTTTAGTTTTTCCACTTGAGAAGCGCGTTCGCCTGCGACAGTGAGTGTGACTTCAACATTCTGGCCAGCTCGGAACGGCAACTCAGACAGGCTGAGTTTCCCACCCGCTTGAACAACCGCGTTCTTTTTATAGGCACTCATGGAAACAATGTGAGCCGGACCTGAAAGAAAGTCGATTCTGGTTTATGGGATCGCACATCTTCGGCTATCAAAAGTGCAGCACGGCGCATGGGCCAATGAAGGAGAAAGCTAAAGATTTATGGTTCGTTCTTTTCGGCTTTAATGAGCCAAACCTTGCAATTGAAATGTTTTTTTCGAAGTGGCCACTCATCCGTTCCAATAAAATTTGCCAGCGGCGATTGAATTCTTCGATAACCCGGGGCTTCGACAATAATTTCACTGTCAACATGGAAACGACCTGGTTAACAGGGATAGACAGGATTCACTGGATTGGGAAAAAGCGTTCCGTCCGCTATCCTGTCCATCCTGTTAATCCCTGTTCAATTTCTCCGCCTTTTCCCCCATTCCTTCGCATCCGTGGCGTCCTTCGCGGGACATTTCCCCTTCCGGCCAGCTTTCTCCTTTCTCCCAACTCAGAAGCGGTCTCGCGACGGGCGAGAATTCGGTAAAGGAAATCGGAAAAAGGTTAATTTTCGCTCAACCCCACGGCGCAACGCGTGGCGACTGAATTCAAAGAGGCGCAACCGCAGTTGGCTTTGAATGTCAGCAGGCGTCTTCACACTTCCACGCTCAATCCCGGCTGCGGCTGGATGACTTTGATTTTCGGCCAGCGCGCCTTGATCTGTTGCTCGAACCATTGGCGCGCGTCTTCCTCGCCGTGACCCAGCAGAATGGTGTGTGGCGAGACTTGTCCGACAAATTCAAGCAACTCGCCGCGATTGGCGTGTGCGGTTAAATCAAAGTCCTGCACCTCGCAGCGCTTGGTCAATTCTCCGCCGCTCGGGCTGAAAAGGAATTTCTCGCCCTGCTTCGCCGCCTTAAGCCGTCCGCCGGGCGTGCTGGGATCCGCATAACCCACGAAAAAGATCGCCTGTTTTTCATCCTCAACCATCCGCAAGGCGAGTTCGTGCGCGGGCGTTTGCTCGGTCATCATCCCGGCGGTAATCACGAACAATTTTCCGCCGGTCAGCCGCATTTGCGCGGATTGATTTTTTTCCGGCACGACCAGGTTCAACGCCTGGGTCAGCTTCAGGTTCTTGTGCTGCCGGTTGACGCGATGGGATTCCAGATCATAAATCTCCGTGAAAACCCGGCCAAGGCCGCCAATGAAAATGGGCTGCGACTTCAATTTCCCTGTCGCCATGAGCAAAGCCAGTTGCGCCAGGATCTCCTGGGTCCGACCCAGCGCGAACGTTGGGATCAAAACCGACCCTTTCCGGTCGAGCACGCGCTGAATGGCCTGCGCAAGCCGTTCTGCCTCCGCCGCGCGGGTGAAATCTTCCGGCACTTCGCGATTGCCGCGGGTGGTTTCCATGATCAGCACATCGGCCTTTACGTCATCGAATTGGGCGCCGCGCAGGAGGGTTTGGTCATGGAAACAGACGTCGCCGGTGTAAAAAATGGATTGTTTATCCCCACGAATCATGATGCCGGCGGACCCGAGTGCGTGGCCAGCGTCGTAAAATTCCATCTTCGGCGAAAGAAGTCCGCGCCGCGTGTTCTCGTAGGAGGCCCATTCAATTTCGCGATTGTATTTGAAGGCCTGAAAACGCTCGGCAATGTCGTCCACTTCGTCGTGGGTATAGAGCGGATATTCGCGAATACCCGCGTCGTCCCGCTGGCGCACCATGACGTTGACCGAGTTGTGCAGGACGCGCTCGATGATGAAATAGCTCAGTTCGGTCATCAACACGTGGGCCTTGGGAAAATGACGCAGGGCCACGGGCAAAGAGCCGACGTGATCGTGATGACAATGTGTCAGCGCGATCGCATCCAGCGGTTCATTGGCGATGGCCGAATAAAGCGGTAGGCTGGCGTTTCCGTCCAGTTTGGGATGGGTTCCCGCGTCGAGCAAAACCCGATGTCCCTCAATATCAACGAACCAGGCGCTCGCCCCGATGCCGGTATCGGGATTTAAATTTACAATTCGCATTCGAGCAGAAGGTCGCCTAAAAAGGTTCTGTTCGCGAGGCTAAACTCCGGGAGAAAATATTTTGAACGAATCTTCCGGAGAGGCGTCAGAGAATGTGCAGGGGTAAGTTCACCGAGTGATTGGCCGGTTTTGGTTTTTCCGGCCAGTCCGTTTCCGGTGAGACTTGGTTTGGTTGTTGGGGTGGAGCGGGCATCGAAAGATGCCCGCTTTTCTCATTTTGCAGGGACGTCCATCATTTTCTGAATCATCACTTGCTGAATCTGCTCGATTCCGCCGTGTTTGGTGTAACCTGCGGGCGGCTCAAACTCCCTGGCAAGGGCTTTGCCAAATTGCACATCCTTGAACTTCATGAGCACGGTGGAGCTGGCCTCCTTCATCTCAATTTGAATGGCGAAATCTTTCAGGTCGGTCGCATTCCAGACCGTGGCCTCGTGGGTTTGGCTGTTTTCGTCGGTGACGACGACCTTGTTTTTTACGCAAGGGTGGCCATTGATCGTTTCCTTGCCGAGTTGGGTCTGCTGCATCCGGGGCGCTTTTCCAAACGCTTTCTTTTCCTCCTCGGACATCGGGACTTGGGCGTAAGCCTTCAGCGAGGGGTAGATCACGAAATTGGCCTTCAGGTCGGGACGCACGACATAAATGGTGCGATCGGCTCCCATTTGTTTCAATTGCGCCAGCATTTGGGGAGTCATCATTGCGTTTTTGATCTGCGTGAGGTCCATCTCCGCGCGCATCTTTCTGTCAAGCAACGCGATCGTAAAACCCATGCTCATCGTTTCGGTCTTCGCGGTATCGAACATCCGAACGTCCGCTTTCGCCGTGAAATTCGTGTTCTTGCCGAACATCTGGAGCATCGCCACATTCATCGGAGCGGAACTGCCGTCCGGGAGCTGCGCACGTAGAATCGGACAGGCGGAAACCCAAAGAAAAGCAACGAGGCCCAGGCGAAATAAGAAACAGTTCATAATCTATGGGTTCGGAATTTCAGGTATTCCCCTCCGGAATGCAACGCGATTCACGGCTCGGCGCCAATCCGACCGCTGCGTAACGGAGTCCGCGTGTGCTAATCCGTAATTCGTCGAAGCCGAGGCATTTCATGACCGCTTCATAGATGGCCAGTCCGGTGAGAATCACGTCCGCCCGGTTGGGTGGCAGGCCGATGACTTTTTTCCGCTCATCAAGCGAGCTGTTCCAGTGGCGTTCGACGTGCGAGCGAAGCTGCGGCAAGGTCAGACGGGTGGCTTCGATTTTCTCGCGATCGAACCCCGACATTTGGTGCTCCATCCGCGCAAGGATTGTGGTGGTTCCGCCGGTTCCGACCAACCGGGCGGTTCCGCCGAATTCTTTGAGGGAGCCGCTCAATTCCGGCGCGATCTGCGTCTCGATAAATTCTTTCAGCCATTTGCGACAACGCGCCAGTGCCTCCGCACCCGGCGGATCGCCTGGCTGGAGTTGTTCCAGGAGTCGAACCGTTCCGAGGCGGTAACTATTACGAAAATACTGATGCTTGCCCTCGCCTAAGATGAACTCCGTGCTGCCCCCGCCGACGTCGAGAATCAAGAGCGGCATCCCAGCCAATTTCCGGTCGCTGGCCACGCCGTTAAAAACCCAGTCTGCCTCTTGCTCTCCCGAAATGATTTCAACAGGCAAACCCGCCTCGGTCTGGATGGCCGCGATTAAATCCGCGGCATTTAACGCGTCGCGTGCGGCGCTTGTCGCAATCACTCGAACGTGTGACGCCCCGGAGTCCGACGCCTGCTCCGCAAATTTTGCAACCGCTTCGACCGTCGCCAAAATCGCCTCGGCCTGGAGCAGATGCGTCTCATAAAAGCCACGACCCAGCCGGGTTTGTTTGCTCGTTTCGAGAACGGGAACGACGTCATCGCCACCGACATCCGCAACCAGCAACTTGACCGAGTTTGTCCCGATATCGATGACGGCACGACGGCCCGGATGCGGCGCGGAAAAATCGCCGATCAAAGATGGAGTTGAGTCTTTGCGCTCTTCCATCTTCCATCCTCAATCTTTTGTCACTGGGTCTCCCTGCGGGCCAGCACGGCGCCTCCAAGAATTCCAGCGTCATCGCCGACTTTTGAGGCGATGATCTCGATCCCTTTCGTTGTGCCGCTCATCGCGTAGTCCATCGCGGTCTCGACGATGATCGCCATCATCTCGTCCTCCAATGCGTCGATGACTCCGCCGCCCAGGACGACGACTTCCGGATTGAAAATGTTGATCAGGTTTGCCACGGCGATGCCGGTGTATTCCGCGGCATCCTCAATGACCTTCTCGGTGAATTTATCCCCTTTGCGAATCGCCTTTCGCAGATCTCCGCTGCGCAAATCCTTCAGCTCGTCGCCCAGCATTTCCGTCAAAATGGTTTTCTGCCCGTCCTTCACCGCGGATTGGATCGTGCGGAAAATGGCGGTCCGGCTCGCAAGCGCCTCGAAGCAGCCGCGATTGCCACAACCACATTTCGGACCGCCCACTTCGATGACCATGTGGCCGATTTCGCCCGCCGTCCGATTGAAACCGGAATACAAATTTCCTTCGACGATCAATCCGCCCCCGATCCCGGTGCCGAGGAAAACACCGACCACATTGCGCGGTTTGCCTTTCAACTCGGTTTCATGAATGCCCAGCAGGCAGATGTTGCCGTCGTTTTCCAGAAAAACGGGAACGCCCAGTTGCTTCTCCAGTTCCTTTTTCAACGGCACATCCTCCCATTTCAGATTGGGCGCAAAGATCACCTCGCCGGACTGCGGATCGACGGCGCCGGGCGCGCCGAGGCCCACGCCGCGCACTTGTTTCATGTTCAGGTCGCACTCATCCACGGCGTCCTGCACGCAACGCGCAATTCGTTCGATGACTTCACTTTGGCCGCGCTCGGATTTGGTGCTGACTTTGGTGCGGCCCAGACAATTCAACGTGGCGTCGAAAACGCCGGCCAGAATCTTCGTTCCGCCAAAATCGACTCCCACCAGGTATTCAGATTTGTTTGTCTCTGCCATTTTGATGTGTTGAGAAGATAGAAATTGGAAGATAGAGAATAGCAGGTGCGAACTTCGCCATTCTCGGTCGCCCAACCTCTATCCTCTCCTTCATTTCCCTGCCATCACCGCGGATATTTTCTTGCGCAACTCCAGGTTGATCTGGTCCATCGAGCGATGCGCATCAACGATCGAAAATTTGTACGTCGATTGCAGCCGTTGAAACTGTTTCCCCACGAGCGACTGATATTGAAGAAAACTGTCGAACATGTCCCGCGACAGGCCCAGATCCATTCCACTTTCCCAGAAATCGAGCGAATGGGTTTTGGAAAAATTGCGCTGCACCAGCTCTTCCGGAGAGACGTTGAGATAAAAAACGGCGTCCGGCACCAGGGCCATTCCATACAGGTTCTTAACCCAGTTTTCGTCGATGCCGCGCACCAGGTCGCGAACCATTAACGTGTAAATGTAGCGGTCGGCCAGAACCATGAAGCCCGCTTTCAGCCCTGGCAGAATAATATTCTCAAGCTGGTCCGCAAAATCGGTGGCGTAAAAAAGACTCAGCGTCGTGTGGCTCAAAATGTTTCCGTTCTTGGCCTGGGCAAGCTCCTCGCTGACCAGCGTCGAACGCGACAAGCCGACCTGCACCGTGGCGTGCCCGCTGCCTTCCAGCCACTCGACCAGCCGGGCGATTTGCGTGGAGCGGCCCGAACCATCCGCGCCCTCGACCACGATTAATTTTCCGGCGAGCTTTTCGAGCTCGACGCCCGGAATGCCGTGTCCATAAAAGCGGCGCCCCTTGGTCCGGGAAACCGTGATCCGTGATCCGTTTTTTGGGAGTCGTGTGTGGGAGGTTCGTTTCATGCCGCGACAGCGTTTTGGGCTAGAAATTGGCCGAGGTCGATCTTCGCGCCAACCAAGTCGCGGACGATGGCTTGCTGCCCCTCAACCGGTTGATTGGCGTCGATGACCATGAATTTGAACTCCGTGCTCATGCCCAGATATTGTTCCAGAATTCTGCCCTGAAAAATGCGAAAACTTTCGTAGGGATCGGTCGAGAGCCGCAAATCCATTCCCGCCTCGAAATATTTCAACTGCGGGCGGCCGTCCAAAATACGTTGCAGCGAAACCTCAAGATTCGATTTGAAAAAAAATGTCAGGTCAGGCAATGCCGCGAAGTTGTAGATGCCCCGCACCCACTCAGGCGGGCAGCCGCGAACCGTATCGCGCGCGAACGCCGTGAAAATATAGCGGTCGCAAAGCACGATGTAGCCGGCGCGCAACAGGGGGACGAGTTGCCGTTCGTAGCGATCCGCAAAATCCGTGGCGTGAATCAGGCTGAACGTTGTTGGGGAGAGAAGTTCCCGTTTCTTGCCTTTGCTCGTCGCGGCTTTAACCAGTTCCGAGGAATTCCATTCGCTGAAAAACACTTTCAATCCCTGCAATTCCAGCCAGCGCTTCAGGAGATAAATCTGGGTGGATTTGCCCGATCCATCCAAACCTTCCACAGCGATCAGGCGCCCCGGAAAATTCATCTCTGCGAATGTCTTCATTATCCCGGCCACGTTAAACATCCGATGCGGGAAAACCAACCTCTTTCAGCCGGAGCGGATCAAAGCACGAAATCCCGGGAAGATACAATCTCCGGAATCTGGAGTTGGACAGCGTTTGCGAAACGATGGGTTTACCGGTCGATTGAACAGATGCGCGTTGCATGTCAGATGTTGGAGGTTCTCTAGTGATTGGGTTTTGGATCTTGGTGTTTTGCCGGCCCATCGGCCGCGGAACCGGCATGCCTGATCAATGGCAAGCCCGCTTTCCAGCGCGCTCGATGTCCGACCCGGTTGTGTGTCAATCAAGTGGGCAGAAAGGAGAGAAAACGAGACACGCCTTTTTGTTTCAAGTGTGGTTTGAGCGCGGATCCCCGATGGGCATGAACCCTGCTGAACGGCGCCAACGAGGTTCTTTCAAGAATCCTCCGCTATGCACAACACTTCATATTTCCTAAAACGAGCCAGGCTCGCTTCCGGGGCAAAATTCTTTCCCCCGGGGGAGGCTGGATTCAACCGGAATGGAGTGCAGAAAGGCATCCTGATCGTGGAGGACGACTCGGACGTGCGGGTATTTCTCGCGGCTGTTCTGACCGCCGAAGGTTACAACGTCTATGAAGCCGAGTGCGAACGGCAGGCCTTGCGCATTTGGAAACAGAATTTCTTCCGGATTGATTTATTGCTGACCGATATTTGCATTCCGTTCAGGACGACCGGAGTGGAACTGGCCAAGAAGTTGATCTTGGAGAAAACGTGGTTGAAAGTGATCTACGTGACCGGATTCAGCGCTGAAATCGTCGCCAACGACGGCGTTACGCTGGTCGAGAACGTGAATTTCTTTCGCAAACCCTATTCTTATAAAAAGTTGCTCGAAATGTTGAAAAAAACTTTCAAAGAATCTCCAAAGATGTCTGCCAATTAACGGCGGTTCTCCGGTCCATTATTTCTAAAAGTGCCACGCGGTCCTGGACCGTCAGGTGGTTCTTGTTTGGCCCGCGGCAGGCCTAAGAATTCCTCCGCAACCGCTGACGTGAGGAAGCGGATTGTCCAGCGGCTTCGCGCTCAACCCGCGCCCGCTTCCCCCAGGCCGTGATTACGTTTCACAGACCTGCTCGAAAACGGTGCCCCGCTCCAGGGATCAAGCCCTCCCCACCGCCTCTTCGCCGTTTCCGGCGCCTTACAACTCTTTTACAATTCTTTGACCCCCTGATGACACATGTCATTGGGGAACCTGCGAGGCTGGCTCTATGAAAAACATTCTATTCGCCATCGGTTTGGTGTTCGGACTCAATTGCAGCCTCGAAGCCAAAGAAACATTGTCGTTGAAACTGGAGCCGGAGCAAAAAATGGTGCTCGCCGGGTCGCCACAGGAATTGGTCGTGAAGATCGATTTGACGGCTGCTCACGGCAGAAAAATCAAACGCTCGCCGCTCAACCTCTCCGTCGTCCTCGATCGGTCCGGCTCGATGAGCGGCGCCAAAATCGAGCAGGCGCGTCAGGCCGCCTGCGGTCTCGTCGATCAACTGGCTGATGGCGATATCTTCTCGCTCGTCACCTACAGTTCGGGCGTGCAGGTACTGGTCCCGGCGCAACGCGTGGAGGACAAGGAGGCACTGAAGCGCACCATCTCCAGCATCCAGCCCGGCGGCAACACCGCCCTGCACGCCGGAGTCGAAAAAGGCGCGGAGGAACTGGGGCGCTACTTCTCCAGCCGGAAAATCAATCGCGTGATATTGCTTTCCGACGGCCTGGCGAATGTCGGGCCCAGTTCATCTCGGGAGCTGCGAAGTCTTGGCCAGCGTCTCGCGGCGCGTGGAATCTCGGTCACGACGATCGGTCTGGGCGACGACTACAACGAGGATCTGATGGCCGGCCTGGCTGAGGCGAGCGACGCGAATTATCATTACGTCAAGGACACGGAGAAGCTGCCGGGCATTTTCGCCAGGGAACTCGGCGAGCTGCTCGAAGTCGTGGCGCGCGACATCCGCATCGAGATTGTCTGTCCGGAAGGGGTGAAACCGCTGGGGTTCATCGGTCGCACGGAAAAATTCGAGAATCGCAAGGCGTCTGTCTCCCTGAGCCAGTTCACACCGGGCCAGAATCGGTATCTTTTGCTCCGTTGCCTCGTCGATGAAGCCAAACCGGAGATCGCGCACGTCAACGTCAGTTACAAGGATGAATTGGACAACGGCGGCGAACGTTCCGCCAACGGCGCCGTGAAAGTGAGTTACACCCGGAGTCGCGAGGCCGCGAAAGAATCCGTCAATCAGGCCGTCTTCGCGCAAAAGTCCTGATGCAGACCGCCGTCGCCAAGGACGAAGCCACGGCCCAGGCCGACCTCGGACGGCTCCGGGAGGCCGCCGCGATTTTGGAAAAACAGAAAGCGCAATTGGATGCGGTTTATTCATCCGCGCCCGCGGCGGAGCAAAGCCAGATTCGCGCCGAGACGGAGAATCTCAAAAAGTTCAACAGCGCCGTCAGCCGCGGCGCCTACGATTCTTCCACTCGCAAGGATGTTCAATCGCAATCCTACAACACGCGTAATTCCAAACAGGCGCCCTGAGACGAATGAGCTTGGAGAGGAGCAGGGGCATCGGTTATTCCCGACGTAACACAAATGAAGAAAGTCGCGCTCGTGTTTGTCGTCGCGGTGCTCCTCCCAAGCTTGGTTCTGGCCTGGCTGGCGGTGCGCTCGCTGCGCGACCAGCAGTTTCTGCTCGAACGCCAGCAATCGCTGCTTTACCAACGGGTCACGGATTCCCTCTCCGCCGACATCGCGACCCGCCTCGCCCAAGCGCAACAGGAGTTTGCCGCCCAGGCGGAATCTCTCGTCGCCGGGCGCCCGGCCCGGGAATGGGCCCATGACCATTTAGTTAGGGCTTGTCCGCAAAATGCGGATTTTTGAGAAGTCGAAAAAATGCGGGTCAAGCTCCGGGCGCAACGGCGGTGGGGTGGCGGGTTTATTTTCAGCGCGAGCGTTTTTCCCGTTGTTT
>Ga0163144_10017620_pt1 | contig 14542 bp, 14 predicted proteins | sample OliLak19BULKMAT1_FD_123175 | JGI IMG/M metagenome (GOLD analysis project Ga0163144, IMG submission 123175) | Freshwater microbial mat bacterial communities from Lake Vanda, McMurdo Dry Valleys, Antarctica - Oligotrophic Lake LV.19.BULKMAT1 | ecosystem: Environmental > Aquatic > Freshwater >... | reverse complement strand
TTCACCTGAAAGATCTGTTGGATCTGTTGGATCTGTTGGATCTGTTGGATCTGTTGGATCTGTTGGATCTGTTGGCTCCATAGGAGCTCCAACTAGACAAAGTGAATTTGCCTTAGCTCGTGATGTTGGACCAAAGAATCCAGTTGGGTTTACAAGTCCTCCTGGAGTAAGGATTTCTGCACGATACATTACTTGCATCTTTGAAACTGCAGCTGCTGTAGCTGGTCCGTAGAATGAAGTTTCTGCTCCGACTGATCCTGCTCCTGAAGCTGCTACTCGTGTATCAGCGTTAGAGTTTAGGAACTGTTGTAGCTTCATAACATCAGCACCTGTTGCGCCGTTGTTTAGATTACGTGTCCATGTGAATGGGCAAACGCTTGAAGTTCCAACTGCTGTTTGTGCTCCTGTGCCTGTTTGTGCTTGTAGAGCAGCAATTTGAGCTAGAAGTGTGTTAATCATTTTTTGCAATTCTTCAGGAGATTGCGCCTGCGCGGCAGGAGCAATCATTGTGAAGATCATCGCAACTGCAACAAAAGCAACTGCTGCCTTTGATGCAAAATCTTTTGCAATAGTCATAATTTTTATAAGTTTTTGCGTATTGTTATTACGCTTGTCCAATTAAATGGACTATTAATTTGATAACTGTAGGGCCTGTAACTTTTGAGAAATTTTTTGTTGAAACTACAGTTTTATTCTTCGCCATACGAATGTACGTTTCAGTCTATAACTTTGTTTCGCCTCGAACTTTCTGCAAAAGGTGATAAGGCCCTGTTCTGATAATATGAATTAATTCATATTCATAAAGTGATTTATCAAGTCACTTTACAAAATATCACTAACTCTACATCTTACGATGTAGAGGTTAGCTGTAATGAGGGACTGATTATCTGTCGGAAGCAACCATGGTGGAAAAAGGTTTGTCTGGAATGTACTTCTATTACCCAATCTACTTATACTTATAAATGTATAAGTATAACTGTAAGGGATGACATGGTACACGAGTGCTTTTATCTTAATATGGAGTGACAGAGCGAGAGAATAATAAGGATTTTTAGTTCCCGCATTTTGCCTTTTTGGGAGGAAAAATCGGGAACTCACCACAAGGGTATTTCCATTTTCATAGTCGCTACGCTCGTCTACTCATTTGTCAAAGAACAATCATAACGCTGTGCTTTTCTAGTTCATGTACTGGATCCAAGTTGTGGTCTACACAACTTCTGTCCAACACTTTAGAAAAAACGCACCGACGCAGTGAGTAGATTATAACAAGTTTTTGAACTTGCAATAGCATCTTTACCGACCTTTGTGTGGATTATCGAGCACTTGATGCTAAGCATAAAGAGTTTGATATATAAAACAAGGCTTGAAAGAAAAACTGACTACGAAGCTAAGATACGTGAAAGTACCATAAACGTCAATAAAAAACTACTTTTTTGTCTGTTATATATGACGACTTAAGTCCACTTTCCTTACAGTCAAAATAGTACCATGAAACAAAATAGAAGAGTCAGCAAGTGTCTGTATTTGGGAGATTTTAATTTAAATTTGACTGTGAAATTGGCGGTTCATGGCGCCAAATACTTTACTCAAAGACAGATTCCTCTTTTATGAGACTTGTGTTTGATAGCGAATATATAAAATCTAAATTATGTCTTATAGGACTTAAAAGTCCGAAATACTATTTAGAATTAACAGAGTACTTAGACCAACGTCTTTCTCCGTCCCTTACAACCTGTCCTTTTAGTATAAGACTATTTAGTTCACGTTGAATTGTCTTTTCGCTCACATCGGTAATAACTTCGGCAATGTCTTTTATAGTCGCCGCTGGCTTGGCCTCAAGGACTGTCCTTATGCGAGCAGCTCTGTCAACTAATTGACTGTAGACCAAGTGGGCGTCGGTACTGATGTCTCCTTTAGGAATGGCGCTGCGGTTTTGGCGAGATTCACTGCGTACTGGATTAGACTTGGATTTTGTCGTAATGGAATTTGCCGCTGCTTCGAGTCCTTGCAGAGTGAGCGGGATAGCGCTCACAAAGTGATTGCGCAGATAGCGTTGCACTAAATCTACTTCAGCTAATAGCAGCGCTAGAACATCGTCATTAATTACCCGGGCGGCGTTAGCTATGCGAAGTGTCCCCTCAAGAGCAACTAGTGATTGCTGGAAAGGAAAGATCTTTCCTTTAGCTTCATACTCATAAAGTGACAAGGTGGCGAGAGCAGCTTCATGTACCTGCATGGCTTTTTCACTCATTGTCTTTAAATGAAAGTCTGTATGTTCGTTACGCAGTATATGAGACATAACATAAAAGACAACTGAGACAGCTTTCTCTGTCTTTTTAAAAACGTTACTGTAGTACTCATTATTAGCTGCGAGTCTTTTAACAGCGAAAACATTGTCTTTGTCCATTATGTCTTATTAGTGTCTTATAATCAGCTCCTCTAATTTACCTCCCTTTGTCTTTAATAGAAATAAGTCTAAGACTCATTATAAGGACATTTTGGCCAATATGCAAGGTGTCGGCCACTGTCTTTGAGGATAAAACCCTTGTCCGAAAGGGCGGTCAGCTCCCCTCCTTATCTCTTTTTTCGGTAAGTTTTTCCCAGCAATCAGGCCGCACTTTGTGTTATTATGTCGTTATCACTTTCATTAATTTTTTTAATTATGTCTCGAAAAAAACGCCCCACTCAAACCCTATCCCAAGATAAAGTGCCCCTTTTTGACGACCTATCTCCGCAAGCCAGGCAGGCGATTGCGGCTGTCACTATGGCAGTAGTAGGCCTCTTTTTTCTCTTTTCACTTCTAGAACTTGCTGGTCGTGTTGGTGGGTATACGAACACTGGTTTATCAAAGCTCTTTGGTACTGGTGCTTGGCTAGCTCCGGTAGCATGTCTAATGTATGTCTTTGTCTTGATGAAGCCTCGTGAAAATGAGCCGGTCAGTACTTCAAAACTCGTAGGTATCGCTATGGTCTTCTTCTCCCTCTTGGCGGCACTAGAACTATACAGCCCGGGTCTCGGGGGTTACGCCGGCCTTTCGATAATCTACCCCCTGAACTTTTTAGTGAGTGAGACAGTAACGGCTATTTTACTTTTTGGACTAGTCTTGATTGGTAGTTTTTTGATTTTTAATGTTGGACTATCTCTCCCTAAATTTGGAAAAGATAAAGAAGAAGAGGACCCACTCGAAGATCTTGAGCTTGAGAGTCTACTAGATCCTTTACCGGAGACTGAACCGCCAGCAGAAGAAGATAAACCTGGGGAAGAAAAGGTGAGTCAGACATTAACTAACAAAATCGCAAAATCTTTAGGGGTTGCTAAAAATGAAGATATCACCGTCAAAAGTTTTAGTGGACTTTACATACCGCCTTCGCTCTCACTATTAAACAAAGACAAAGGCGTCGCTAAGGCTGGTGACGTCAAAGCTAACTCCGTCATTATTAAGCGCACCCTCAAGGAATTCGGAATCAATGTCGAGATGGATGCTGTTGAGAGCGGTCCGGCCATCACCCGCTACTCTTTGAAACCAGCTCAAGGAGTACGTATTTCTCGAATCGTAGCTTTGCAGCAAGAACTCCAGCTGGCACTGAAGGCTAGTACCATTCGTATCGAAGCACCGATTCCCGGTAAATCATTAGTGGGTATTGAAGTACCAAATGCTGTCCGTTCGACTGTCGGTCTAGCTTCCGTTCTCAAGAATCCTGAATACACCGATTCTCCCCGACCACTCTTGGTGGCCCTCGGTAAAGATGTGGCCGGTGGAGTGCACTTTGCTAATATTGCTCGAATGCCTCACGCCCTCATTGCCGGAACCACTGGTTCAGGTAAGTCAGTGACAATTCATAATATTATCGTTTCTCTCTTATTTAGAAATTCACCTGAACAGTTACGTTTTATCTTGGTAGACCCAAAAAGAGTTGAGCTGACCCTTTACAACGGCATCCCTCACTTACTAACACCAGTTATTACGGAACCAAAGAAAGCCATCCAGTCATTGTCGTGGGCAGTTAAAGAGATGGGTCGGCGTTATGACATCCTCCAGACTGAAGGAATTCAGGGTATTGAGCTTTACCACAGTAGTGTCTACCAGCCAGCCAAAAAAGTTTGGGAGGAAGGAGGCTCGTTGGAAGAAGAAAAGGACAACCTGCCCGAGCCGCTACCATATATAGTAATCATCCTCGACGAGCTTAACGACCTCATGCAAGCTTATCCACGTGAACTCGAAGCCTTAATTGTTCGCTTAGCCCAAATGAGCCGAGCTGTTGGTATTCACCTCTTGCTAGCAACACAGCGTCCTTCGGTAAACGTTATTACTGGTACTATCAAAGCTAATGTCCCGACTAGAATCGCTTTGAACGTTGCCTCACAGATAGATTCCCGCACAATTATTGATCAAATGGGCGCTGAAAAACTACTTGGTCAAGGAGACATGCTTTACCTCTCTTCTGATAGCCCCCGATTGATCCGAATTCAATCAGCCTATATCTCGGGTGAAGAAATTAAGAAGGTCGTAACCTACCTAAAAGCCCAAGACGCACACGAACTCGATACTATTAACTTTGAGGAAAGTAAAGACGGTAGTGCTACTTCGTTCATGGCCTCTTTAGGCAATGGCGGAAACGATGACGAAGACGAACTTTTTGAAGATGCTAAAGAGACCGTCATTGAAGCTGGAAAAGCCTCCACCTCTTACTTGCAGCGAAAGCTACGGATAGGCTACTCAAGGGCCGCACGCTTGATAGACTTACTCGAAGAAAGAGGAGTAATTGGTCCAGCTGACGGCTCTAGACCGAGGGAGATATTATCAGGGGGTAGTGATGATGATACAGACGAAGCTGAACGTCGCAGTATTGGGTAGAAATACATCATGACACTTATCGTTTATCGTTTAGAATTGCGACTAATTCTAAAGCTAATTGGGATATTAATGTTGCTTTGTCTAATTATCTTTTACGTTATGTTTCAGGCCCGCTTCCTCATTACTGGGCCCCAGATCACCCTGACAGATGAGCCAGATACCCGGCAAAACGAACGAGTGGTTACCCTAACTGGCAAAGCTCTCAACATTACCCACTTATGGCTAAACGGGCGTCAGATATATACTGACGTAAACGGTTATTTTGAGGAAGCGCTGGTCTTAGAAAACAGTTATACTATTACTACTCTACAAGCAAAGGACCGTTACGGGCGAGAAACTAGAGTAGTACGTTCATTCGCCTATACACCGACTTCATTTATTAAGGATTAAGAATTTTTTATGGTAAAGAAAAAAGTAGCTAAGGCACCAAAGACTATGGGTGAAGCTCCAGCTGAAAAAGGCGGAGGTATCGCAAGTATCGCTGAAACATTACGAGCAATCAAAACTAAGTTTGGCGATGATTCAATCATGACTCTATCTGAAAGTAAGAAAGTAGATGTTGACGCTATTCCCTCTGGATCTATTGGTCTAGACGAAGCCCTCGGTATTGGTGGCTTCCCTCGTGGACGAATTATTGAAATCTTTGGACCGGAATCATCTGGTAAGACGACTTTAGCTTTGCACGCGGTCGCCGAAGCACAAAAACTAGGTGGTATCTGTGCTTTTATCGATGCGGAGCACGCTATGGACCCGGAATACTCCCGAAGTATCGGAGTAAAATTGGACGAACTACTAATCTCTCAGCCAGACAATGGTGAGCAAGCGCTAGAGATTGTGGAGTCATTAGTCCGTTCTGGGAAAATCGATATTATTGTTGTCGACTCCGTAGCGGCTTTGACCCCTCGAGATGAAATTGAAGGTGAAATGGGAGCGCACCATGTCGGTAAGCAAGCTCGTCTTATGAGTCAGGCTTTGCGTAAGCTAACTGGTATAGTGGCCAAGAGTAAAACGGTGGTTATCTTTATCAACCAAATCCGTATGCAAGTAGGGGTGATGTTTGGTAACCCTGAGACTACCCCGGGCGGTAAGGCTCTGAAGTTTTATACTTCCGTTCGTCTTGATATCCGCCGCATCGCTCAGATTAAAAAAGGTGAAGAAGTGGTTGGTGGACGTCACCGAGTGAAGGTGGTCAAGAACAAAATTGCTTCCCCATTTAGAACGACTGAATTTGATCTAATCTACGGTGAAGGTATTTCTAAAGAAGGTGAACTACTGGCTCTCGGTGAAAAGTACGGCTTAATCAAAAAATCTGGTGCCTCATATAGTTACTTGCCTCCCGGAGGTGATGAAAGTGCTGAAGTAAAGCTAGGACGTGGTTATGACGCCGCTCGGACTTCGCTAAGAGAAAATGCTAAATTGCAAAAAGAACTGTTAACTTTGATTCGCAAAGAATTAAAAGGAGAAGCCGCCAAATCATAATTTTGACTTAAAAATACACGAAGCCCCGAGATTCAGGTTAAATCTCGGGGCTTAGTTGATTTGGTAGCTAGGTTGACTGAATAATATTACGAGTAGTAGACCAGTGGCTTTGGCGCAGTAAAGCGGCGAGATAAAATAGCGAGATAAAAATCAGTAACAGTGAGATTATTTTCAATAGCTCCCCACCAGCCACCGCATTTACTAAAACACGCCAGATATATTGTGGCAATAGACCCAGCTTCACCTCAAGTAGATTGAGCAAGATATTGGGCAATGACACCAACTGAATAAACAAGGTGGCGCTAGCTCCAAAAAGTAACCCAACCCAGGCAAAGCGATTTTCGAACAAACTAATAATAAAACTACACCAAACCCGCACCATAATCCGGCGTTTAATCTGTCTAAGGTTATGTTCTATATGCTGCATTACTTTCTATAACTATAACTAGTAACTTTTGGTTACAATAAGACATCTAACTCTTCGCTTTTACCTTCGCGGCGAAAAGCTTCTTTGGCTCGATGAATACGTGCTTTGACAGTACCGAGATTCTCTTTATTTAAATTAGCAATATCTTGATGCGACCAGCGCTCTAGATAGTGAAGTCTGAGTACTTGTGCAAAATGATCAGGTAAACGAACCAAGACACGTTCTACACCATCAGCGATTTCGTTAACTTTAGCTTTTTCTTCAGTAGCGATGAATTGTTCAAATTCTGGATTAATCTCACTAAAACGTTGTCCCTCTTTAATTAATTTTTGGTAACGAGTAAAGGCGGTATTAAGTAAAATACGGTAAGCCCAGGAGGAAAATTTGACCCCTTCTTGTGGCACAAAATTGGCCGCGTTAAAATAAATTTTAGTAAAAGTGTCCAAGACTATTTCCTCGGCATCACGAGGATCGCGTAAAATATTTTGGGCTTTTCGTAGAAAAGCGGCTTGGTAACGATCGACTAACTCCGAAAATAACCAAGGTTGTAGAATCGACTTCGATAACAGTTTTTCGTCGCTAATCAGCGACGGTTCTACTTTATTTGTTAGTCTTGACATATAATGGTAGTATCATGGCTTCACTTTTAGTGTAACATTTTCAATAACTTTATGGCAGTCCTCTCTTATAATGAAATTACTCCAAAAAAAGTCATTATTTTTAATAATGAGCCTTACCTTGTCATTTCATATAACGTTTTTCGTAAACAGCAGCGTAAACCGGTCAATATTACTAAACTCAAAAATCTCAAAAGCGGTCGCTCAGTTGAAAACACTTTTCATGTCAATGAAACAGCTGAGGAGGCTGATCTTGAAATTAGAAATATTACTTTTATCTATCGTAAAGGCTCTGAATATTGGTTCCATACCACTGGAAAACCGAGCGAACGTTTCAGTCTCACCTCAGAATTAGTGGGCGATCAGGGTAAATTTATCAAAGAACGGTCTGAACTTAGTGCTGTCGTCTATGAGGAAGAAGTAATTGGTATCAAAATACCAATTAAAATTGAACTTAAGGTTACTGAAACAATGGACGCTGTCAAAGGTAACACTTCCTCTGGAGCTCAAAAAGAAGTAACACTTGAGACTGGGGCCATGATTATGGCACCAATGTTTATCAACGAGGGAGATATTATTGCAATCAATACTGAGTCCAGCGAGTACTCTGAACGAGTCAGTAAGGGATAGGTACACAAAAAGCCGCTGGGGACCAAGGGTCCCCAGCGGCTTTTTCGTAAATATTTTTAAAAGATTTACATTGAATTAGTTCTGGATATACGGTATCAGAGCCATGAAGCGAGCACGCTTGATTGATCTCGCGAAGTCTCGTTGTGCTTTAGCAGAAAAACCAGAACGACGTCGACTAAACATTCGAGCATGTGGGTTCACAAAAGCTCCAAGGCTAGTAATATCCTTATAGTCAATATGTTCTAGGGCTGCTTTTTTATGTAGGTTATGTTTTTCCATGTTATTTTTTAGCTGTTAATATTTCAAATTAAGTAGACCAGCTGACTTTTTGGGATAAGCTAATGTCTAAGCATCGCGGCTTTTGGAGAAAAACTGAGAGTCGTACAGAGGTTACACTGACCAATATTTTGCCGAATAACAACAAAGTAGATTAGCGGCAATTCTGCCAAAAAATTAGAATGGGATGTCCTCAGGGTTGATCTCTTCTTCTGGATAATCCGGAAGAACTGAAGCATTTCGATCGTTGTTCTCAGTTTCTTTTGCAGCATTACCATTATCCGGCGCTGGAGCTCCACTGCCCTTAGGTCCAAACTGGACTCGATCAGCGACAACTTCGGTTCGATACTGCTTTTGTCCATCTTTTTCCCAACTTCTAGTCTGCATTCGTCCCTCAACGTATGTACTGCTACCCTTAGTGAGATATTTAGAACAGTTTTCCGCTTGCTTGCCAAAAACTACAACGTTGTGGTAGTCGACACTTTCCTGACGCTTTCCATCTCTATCATTATAGACACGATTAGTGGCTAAAGAAAATGAACAAACTTGCATTCCGCTCGGTAAAGCCTTCATTTCTGGGTCACGAGTCAGGTTGCCATACACCATTGCTTTGTTGAGGTACATATTTTTCTAGATTAGTGATTAGTACTTTCAATTATACTGTCTCCTTCACCGGTACGCTAGTCTCTTTCGCCTCCTCTTCTAAAGCAGGGTCAACATTTTCACTCGCTGCTTCATCAACTTCTACATTAACCTCCTCTTCTGTATCAATAGTACGCACTTTTCGATCAGAAATCGAGTCATGGAATTGGAAAGGATTTGCTTCCTCGACTTTTGTTAACTTGACTAGCAAGTAACGAAGTAATTCCTTATTGCCATCAATTTCTTCTGTCAAACTTTCTAGCTTAGCTGCATAAAGGTGGAAACGAACCCAACCAAAGTAGGCGCTACTAAACTTTCGGTTTTTACCTTCTAGATACTTTTCAATATCGTAAGCAAGATCAAAACGCTTGGCTTCTTCTTGGTCAAAGATTTCACCTCCGACTTTAGTAATCTGCACTTTAATTTTTTCAACAACATCTTTTACTTCCCCTTCAGCAACCGTTGGAAGAACGTGAAAAGCAAACTCATAACTAACGACGTCTTTGTCGTTAGTTACAGCTGCTTCGGCTGCTGGCATATTTGTTTCTGACATTTTGTCTCAGGAACTTAATTAGTAACGGGAACACTTTACCACAAAAAATAAGCTTATTCAAGAAGTGCAACCGTGCTAGAATACGTCCATGAAATCAAGCGGAAATGCATTAAGTTTAATAGCCATTATTATACTGATTTTGGTTATTGGCTTGGCCGGTTATTTACTAGTACAAAACCGTAATCAAGCAGCTGAAATAAACCTCCTGCTTGAAGAGAGAAACTTCTCACTGCTAGAAACGGCTTCTAGCAACAGAGCTTTTAAGGAGGAACAGGGGTTAGCTAGCTCTACTATCAACGAACTAGCACAACGTCTCCAACTGACGACTGAGGATCTGGATAATCTTGAGAAAGATTATCGTAGAGAAAAAGATAAAAATGACGATTTTGAGGATCAAATTCGTGCCATCTCTGGTACAGTTGGTGTGCTCGATAAATTATCTAAAACTGACAAAGAACTGCTCCAAAAATATTCCCGTACCTACTTCTTAAATGAAAACTTTGTTCCGCTCAAGTTGTCTGAAATTAGTAAGAAATACATTCTTCCTGGCAAAAAGAGTCAGTACTTCCATGGTAACGCTGTTAAATACTTAACTGATATGTTGGACGAAGCGAAGGATGACGGTTTTGATATAAAAGTTATCTCAGCTTATCGCTCTTTTGATGAACAGCAACAACTCAAAAGTCAGTTTACTCAGGTTTATGGCATCGGTTCAAATACTTTTTCAGCTGACCAAGGTTACTCTGAACACCAACTGGGAACAGCTGTTGATATTGTTGACGTGGCTACCGGCGCTACTTCGCAAAGCTTTGCACAAACCGAGGCCTATCAGTGGCTTCAGGAACACGCCCATAAATACGGATTCATTCTCTCTTACCCTGAAGGTAACAACTTCTACATCTTTGAGCCTTGGCACTGGCGTTTTGTCGGTCGCGACCTGGCTCGTGATCTAAATCGTAAAAGTACCAGCTTCTACGACCTCACTCAACGAGAACTGGATGAATACCTGGTGACTATCTTCGATTAAAAAATTCCCTATTGGGGAAATAGGGTTCAGAAAATTTCTGACCCATCAGTTAACCCGCGACCTATGGTCGCGGGTTATTGTGCTAGGCGTCTGTTAAATAGGGCCCAGCTTCTATGATTGTTATTTCTTGGTAAATGATGCACCAATTACTGGGATCTTCACTTTGGCAATAACTGCAGCCACACTCCCAGTCTGTCTCCCAAAGGCAGTAGCAGTGGCGTGGAAGAACAAACGCTAGATGAGGTCCATCGTGGCCTTGTGACCTAAGGCAAGGACAGTCTTCAATCTCAGTATGAAAACAAACATCCCCTTGGGGTGGAAAAATACCACAATTATTCATCAGTCTATTTCCTGTTAACGAACTAAAAAAGTATACGGTCTTCAAGATGTTCTGTAAAGTCTAAGTCTATCAACGCTTTTGACAAATGATTGTTAGACATAAAAAAGGCGCGACCTTCGGTCGCGCCTTTTTTATGTAAAGATTTACATAATCGTTCTCCCGTCAGAATCTCTAGTCCTTTATCTCACCTTCTCTGGTGACTACTTCCCCTGTTACTTCTTCCTCCCTCTTTGATACGACCGTAAACATAAGTAGAATAGCTAGCCCGGCTCCACCCAAACCAACCCAAGGAATCCAAGCGTACTTTTCAGTCAAACGACTCTCCTCAGTATCGCAAGCGTTACCTATCCCATCTCCATCTTCATCAGCTTGATCACGATTGGGTGCATTTAGACAGTTATCTGAAGAATTAATCAAACCATCTCGGTCGAAGTCATCACAGGCGTCGCCACGACCATTTCCATCAACGTCAATTTGGTCACTATTACTCACCGAAACACAATTATCTAGACGATCAATCACTCCATCGTTGTCGGAATCAGCTTCGATGAAATTAAGGTTTTCGAACACTACTCCAGTCGGTAATCGGAGGACACCGTTATTGCTATTTAAATCTAGAGCTTCTGTTCTTGGCAGAGAGACTTCTCGATCTGAATCAAAATAAATTTTGTAAGAACGATTTGGTTGTGCCAAGAAACGCACGTACTGGTCAGTATTTTGTGTGACAAAATCTTGTTGTAGTGTGAGCTCGTTTAGGCGAAGAGGTTGACTATGAACGATTTCAATCAGCCACTGACTAGCCGTAGTTTGCGGAAAAGGCACTCTTAGACCCGTAAAAGCTCTAGTTGCCACTACTGTGTCTGACCCAGAGACAGTATCGATAGCAGTGATTTTGACACTAGTTGGCCAAGCTACATTCGGCGCTAAATTGAAGGTTAAATACGAGCTAGTAACTGGAACTTCACTATTTATCGTCAATGTAGTCAAAGTGCGGTCATCATTATTTAAGGGGAAATAACTAGAGGTTGAGAAATTGTTGTCTGTCAGTTCTGGCTGAACCAGCCCATCGACACTAAACGCGCTAAGGGGAGTCAAAAAATTGGTAGTGTCAGAAAAGAAGCTATTAGCCACAAAGGTATTGGACTCGACCTCTAGGACAGCAAATTGTACCCTACCAACTATCGTTTCTGAAAAAGGTACCTGAACTACAGTGGGAACTAAAAGTGGATTAAATATTTCTACACCCACAGTTTTTTTGAAGGAAGTAATAAAAGTATTTTGCGCCAAAGCGACTCCAGTAGTGTTCAGTAGCAGGAGCGCTAATATAAGTAGACGGACCATATTAATTTGGATTATTTTTATTAAGTTTTTTGATAAAACCACTTGATATTAGTACTAGCCCAATTAGTAAGAACGTAACAATCCGACCGGCGACCTCCATTTGCCAAACATCGATTAGGAGTAACCGTACCACTACCAAACCAATAAGAACTAGACCTCCCTTTCGCAATAAATTATTACTAATGGACTGACCAACAACGTACATTGCTAAGCCAATCAAAGTATAAATAATGAGAGAGACTGTAGTGGCCTGATCGTACGATAACACGGCGTGGGTAATCAGCCAGATTAGAGTTAGCGCGTATGATGCGCTGAGCACCGCCAAAACCCCAACTGGAATACTGCTAATATTATTTTCTTTACTATTTTGATTTATCGCATAAGAAACCAGTGCCAGAGATAACATCAAAATTACTAAGATAAAGAAATCAGCTTGTAATACACCATCCAGGCGCCATGAACTGGAAGTAATACTTTCCAGAGAAAGCAGGATTGGAAACACATAAAGCAAACATAGCTTAGCTGTGGTATTACTATTTTTAAGTAAGGTTAAAGAAAGTAGAGCCAAGACAGTGACTTCAATCGTGTAGACCAAGGTCAATATTGGTCCGCTGAAAATAGCCGCCGTAGCCGCGCCCAAAAGTCCCACGCTGACCCCTCCATAGATATAAAAGGCGGCCTTCTTGTCTGTCTTCATATAGACGATAAAAGCGCCACAAGCGAAAACTGCGGCCCAGGCAGTGTAAAGTAGACTTTGCCATTCCGGCGCTACCACATTAACAATCCAGCCAACCAAATAAAGAGTAGTTCCAACCGCTAAGAGTAAATGCTTAGACTGTGTCTCATCATCTGTTCGACGCACAATACTACTGATGTTGGTCAGGAAGAAAATTACAGTAAAACCAAAACCAAAACCTAGAGCAATGAGAGAGTCTCCATTTGTATTGGCTCCAAAAATATAGGGCAAACTATACAAAAGTACAGTCACAAAGGCGGCTAGTTGTAGTTCAATAAAATCAATCTTGGCTTGAATCCACAAAGTACCGAGCACGATTACTGACAAGTAGGAAAATAAGGCCAGTGCTTCGGGTTCTGGGGCATTGGTCAGGAATGGAGCGATGGCTGCCAAAATTAAACTAGATAAAGCTAAGCTTTTGCTGCGATACAAAAGAGAGACCTTAGCCACAAAGACAATCGACAGGAACATCACCAAAAGTGCACTCAGTGGAGTGAAGAAATCATACATTTCCCTAGCTGCGAAAATAGTCAGGATAGCAATAGTGGATCCCAAAACAACGAAAATTTCTCCTTGATGGCGGAAGGTTTTTATTCTATGGAGCCCAGCCAACATGAAGGCGATACCTGCTCCTATACCTAGGACAATTCTACCAAAGGGACCAATCCAGTTATTGGCGAAAGCATAACTAACAAACCATCCAAAAGCCAAGAGTAGCAGAAGCGACCCCAGCTTCACCAGAAAATCTTTCTTGAGCCAGCCTACAAAGGGATGTTCGGCCTCATCAGGTAAATTAGCGGGGGCAAAACTGGTATTTGATTGCAGTGGTCTTGTAGCAATGTCCCTGTAATCGTCATACAAAGGTACCGGTTTGTTTCGGATTAGTGACGGAGAAGCCACATTAAACGACTGAGTGTTTAAATTAGAATCACCCCTAGTTATAGTATCTATCTGCTTTTGTAAAAAACTTATTCTTACTAGACAATAAATAACCATCACCAATAAAATTAGAGACATAAAAAAATCATTGAAAATTAAGTAATAAAACATAAAATTTGTTTCCTGCTATAAATTATACAATATCAAAAGAACTAATTTGGCTGTAATGCAGCCAAATTGACTGAAAAGAATTCATCTAAGTCAGCTTAATTTTATACAGTTTCTCGGCGTTTTTTAGTAATTGCTCGCTCACTTCGTATAGCGGCAAATACTTAATCTCGGCGATTTTCTCTACTACTTTACTAACGTAATGCGGCTCACAACGCTGACCACGGAAAGGTATAGGTGAAACAAACGGCGAATCAGTCTCAGCGTGGATCAAATCAAGCGGAATAGCCTTCACAATCTCATCGTAAGCGGCTGCAAAAGTTATCACTCCAGTGAAAGAGATAGTAAAACCTAAATCAAAAAACTTTTTGGCTTGTTCGTATGTACCGGCATAGAAGTGAATGTTGCCTGGTACTTTAGAGTATTGTTTTAGTACTTTATGAACATCTTCGTAGGCACTATTCCCTGTCGGACTAGTCTCACCTGGTTTCGGGTCACGGGTGTGAATCATGAGTGGCAGGTTAAGTTCATTAGCCAACTCGATTTGGGCAATAAAAGCCGCTTCCTGAGTT
>Ga0163144_10017618_pt1 | contig 14542 bp, 13 predicted proteins | sample OliLak19BULKMAT1_FD_123175 | JGI IMG/M metagenome (GOLD analysis project Ga0163144, IMG submission 123175) | Freshwater microbial mat bacterial communities from Lake Vanda, McMurdo Dry Valleys, Antarctica - Oligotrophic Lake LV.19.BULKMAT1 | ecosystem: Environmental > Aquatic > Freshwater >... | reverse complement strand
GGAGGAGTAGGTACTGCCATGGCAATGGTAATAAAGAAAAACAAGATCAATAATACAGCATGTACAACAATTGTAACAGCTGCTGCTTTTACATTTTTTTGTGATTCGTTGGTTGCGTTTGCCTGCATGGTTGAAGCTTGATACATTAAAATTACTTCTTTTACCCTTAACGATGGAAAACCATACCAGATTGCATAACACAAGAACAGGCTTTTAAGAAAACCTTAGCAGTTTGTTAGCCAATTCTTTTAAAAAGAAAGAAGGGCATATGTTTTAACACCCATGCAACATACTTCCATCGTTTTGTTACCTGTACTTTTCGTTTCTTCTTTTCAATGGCTTTAAAAATTTGCAAGCCTGCTTTTGCAAGAGGTGCACTCCAGAATATTCCATCACCTTTTGCCATATCAGTTTGAACAAACCCCGGTTGAATGTCTGTTACGGTAATATTCTTTTTTAAACGATAAGCTTTGATCGTAATGGCTTCAAGATAATTACTCATATACGCCTTGCTGGCGCTGTAAGCAGGTGCCCAACTGTTGCCACGATAAGAAGCAATGGATGACATGCCTGCAATTTGACCGTGACCTTGTTTTACAAAATAGTTGAATGCATAATTTGTCATTTCAACAAAACCATTCACATTGATCAATGTGGTTGCTTTATCCATTTCCCAGTCAAGGTGCTTACTTGCATCGGCATAACCACTATTGTATAAAAACAAATCCATGCCACCCAACTTACTAATAAGTAATTCAAGGTGCTGAATATTGTTATGACCAGTTACATCAAACACTTCAATAAATGTTTGAGAGGGGTATTGCTGATGGATTTCTTCAAGCAACGCTTTTCTTCTTCCTGTAATACCAACTGAATGTCCGGCTTTTAAATAGAGCACGGCCAATTCTTTACCAATGCCTGAAGATGCTCCAATGATGATGACTTTTTTCATAAGTTGATATGGTTTTATCCTGCAGCAGTTTTTCTTATGAGCAAGTGACTATTATCAATCAATAAACCTGTTACAATTAATATAAAGCTGATGATATGAATATAGTTGATTTTTTCACCCAGAATAATAACAGCTTCAATACTGCTGAAGATGGGGATCAGGTTTCCGAATAATGCAGTTCTGCCTGCACCCAATTCTTTTATGGAGCGATTCCAGCATAAAAATGAAATGACTGAAGTGCCCAATCCGAGATACAGGATTACTGAACTTGTTCCCCAGGTCCACTCAACTGGTTTACTGTAATATGATTCAACAATAAATGCTGGAACAAGCAGAAGTGTACCAATTGCAAACACAAAAAACAAAAAACCGATCGCTGATATTTCAACTGGTTTCTTTCTTGTAAGGATATTGTAAATGGCAAAACTCAAAGCACCCAGCAATACCCAAGCATCGCCTTTTGTAAATTGTAAATGCAAGAGGTTTTGAAAACTTCCTTTACTTAAAAGAAAAAGAATGCCGCTGATGCAAAGCAGAATACCAACTACACGACGCCATTTGATATGCTCTTTTAAAAAGAAATGAGCCATGATGACCGACATAATAGGAGAGGAAGTGGTGCCAATCAAAGCAAGATTAATAGCAGTGGAACTATGCCCTGCGATATACACAAATGTATTGAACAGGCTCACACCTGTTAAAGCCGTCCAGAAGAAGTAAGCTTTGTTTTGTTTTACAATAGTCCATGCATGTGGCAAATGTTTCCATGCCACAGGAAGTAAAAGAACCACAGCTGTGAGCCAGCGAAAAAATGCAAGCGTAACAGGAGGAATATCATTAATCACTGCACGGGCAACAATAAAGTTTCCGCTCCAGATAATGGTAGCAGCAACAGCTAAAAGAACTCCAAGCAGTATATATTTCTGATTCTGCAAAGTGGCAGTAGTTATAAATGTGGACGAAGGTAGTGGTTAGTTTAATGAAATGACTGTTGCTTGAGCAATGGTCCTAATTTGCACAAACCAAATTTGATCTTCAAAGTCTCCGGACTTTGAAGATTTATGCATCCTGTATCTGACAGGATATGAAATATAATAGAAAAGTCAGGAGACTTTTAGCATTGTACTGCGAAGTCTGGAGACTTCGCAGAGCGTTTAATGAAATGTTTCCTGTTTGAGAAGCGGTTTTAATTTCCACAATCCAAATAATGGTCCGGGTGCAAGTGCCAGCAATATAAAAGGCGATTGAGAGAAAGTTTCAAAAAAGAAATTCAATACATAAATGCTTACTACAGTAATGGCAAAGCCAATGCTCGTAACAATGGTTAAAGCTGATCCTTTATTTTCTACTACTGCTGTTTGTGCAACAATAGATGAAAACTGTGGTGAGTCTGCCACTACTGCAAAACCCCAGATCAATAAGAAAAGAAAAAACAATACAGGAGGCAATGCAAAACTGAATGCAGCCAATAAACAACAACAAAAAGATACCAGCAATGCAATGGCAGCAACTTTTGCACTTCCTTTTTTGATACTCATATAACCGCCTGCCACACAACCAAGAGTACCTGCTGCAATAATACCAAACGACCACAAAGGATTATTCATTTCATAGCTGTTCGTTTTTGCATAGATAGAAAGGAGAACTGGTACAAAGGCCCAGAACGCATAGAGCTCCCACATATGACCAAAGTATCCAAAAGAAGCAGCCCTGAAATCAGCAGATCGGAAACTTGTTTTAAAAGCAGAAAAAGAATACTGCGTTCTTTTTTTAGCAACTTGTTTTTTTGAAGCAAATAATAAAATGATCAATCCACCTGCAACGGCAATGGCGGAGGTAAACAGCAATACATGTATCCAGTTATAATTCCAATCGGCTTGCTTTAATAAGTGCGGAAAAGCAGTACCTAATACCAATGCAGCAACTAAATAGCCCAACGCTTTGCCTAAGCCTTTTTCATACCATTCAGCAGCAATCTTCATCCCAACAGGATAAATACCTGCCAGGAAAAAACCAACGAAGAATCTTGAGATTATTAATAAAAGAAAATCCTGTTGTGGTAACAGGATCAGCAGATTTGCAGCTGCAGCTAATAATGATGAAATAAAAAATACGACCGATGGTTTATAACGATCAGCAATTGCTGTAATTGCATATAACAGTGTACCGATGATAAATCCAATTAAGACTGCTGATGTAACGATTGCCAATGCATCTTTCTGCAATTGAAATGCTTTACTGATCTCCGGAAGAATGGCATTGCCACTAAACCATAAAGAGGTGCCTGCAAATTGCGACAGCACGATCAATGGTAAAATATAATTGGGGCGGTTCATGAAAGCTGTAGCAAATGGAGATTGATTTATAAATGTGCAAAATCCATTTCAAAGTTTCCTTTGATGCGTTCAATCGGGGGATTGAAATAACCAAACTTCAGATCAGGAAACTCTTCCCGGATCAGTTCCATAAATTGTTTTACTCCCAGAATTTCACTGGTTTCTGTAATACCAATTTTTCCAAGATACCAATCAGGATCAATATTAAAATTCCGCCACTGGATCATTTTCAATCCGGTTTCTTTAATGAGCTTTCTTAATGCTTCATATTCTTCTACACTATCTGTCATACCGGGAAATACAAAGTAGTTGATGCTTGTCCAGCCACCAAAGCTGTTCACTACTTTCAAACTTTCAACAATATCTTCAAACACATAATTATTGGGGCGATAGTACGCTTCGTAAATATGTTTCCGTGCACTGTTGGTACTTACACGAATGGAGTTGAGTCCTGCTTCGCATAAGATCTTTACTGCATCTGGCTTAGAACCATTTGTATTTACATTGATGCTGCCTTTTTGTGAATGCTTTCTTATTTCAATGATGGCATCTCTCATCGTTTCCCACATGAGTAAAGGTTCACCTTCGCAACCTTGCCCAAATGAAATAATAGGATAAGGAGCTGTTTCTAAATGAGGAACAGTGAACTCTACGATTTCTTCGGGTGTAGGTTTGAACGTTAAACGATCCTGCGGACTTTGAATATGTTCTTCCTGTGGTTGAAACGAAATACAACCAATGCAATTGGCATTACATGCAGGTGAAACCGGAATAGGGCATTCCCATCTGCCCAATGAAAAGTTTCTTGCAGCAGGGCAATTGTATGTTTGGCAACAATTCTCCATTAGATGCTTTACTAAGCGATTGTTGGGATAAGCCTTTAATAATCGTTGTGTACCTGTTTCAATTTTTTCATCATCATACCCAACACTTTCCTGCCTGATATCCTGTTCGGTTCGAACAGCAGTTACATAAAATGTTTCATTGTACCAGCCAACAGCCGTGTAACAAAAGAGTGGAAGTGTATCTGCATCTTTTTCACTTTCGAACGCAGCAATGAACAAACTTGTATGTGCAGGTGGAATAAAAGCAGCAACGGCCCATCCTTTTTCACATAAACGCATTTCGCCAGTTTCAACATCAATACCAATGCCTTTGCGGGAAGGGAGTTCGTAAAGATTGCCACCATCGGGCAATTCTATCCAGTTATCAAGATCAACAGGAAATGCATCCCAGCCTGCACGACCAACAGCGTAAAGCGATTTATCTTCAAATATATTTCCACTTCCGTCGGAATAGAGTATGTAAGGCGAATGTTGTAAAGACATAATCAAATGGTGAATTGTGAATGGTGAAATGTTGCAGATCCGGTATTCACCATTGACCATTCACTATTCACCTTTCAGATATTGCCTGCAAAATTCGTGAATTTGTTCCAGTTCGTCGAAAGCAATTGCTTTTTGAAACTCAAACTTGTAAATTTTATTCTTTTGGGTTTGAATGGAGATGCTGTGCGGAAGGGCTTCAATGCTGGCAATCTGCTCCCAATCGAGCTCTTTATCTTTTGGAAAATTGGAGATCGTAACGCCCAGATGGTGCACGGTTACTTTTTCCCGTTGGATTAATTTCAATTCACAATAAAAAACATAGTAATACATCCCTGTTGCCAATACTAAAAGAGAACCTGTGATCCAGGATTGTTCGAGTATTGCAAGAATAGACAAACCGCCAAATACAATCACTTCAATCAACCTGAACGAAGCATTGAGCCGGGAAGATTCTTCAGCAAAACCCCGCATAAATGCAAGAGCAATTACATCGAGCCCAATGACCACTTCGCAAAAAGCGGTAACACGATTATCCATTTTAAATTCATAAGAAGCGCCTGCAATAAAGACCAGCCCGGCAAAAAAATGTAAAACAGGGCTGATTTTTTTAAGATTACTGTAGGCAGGGTGCACAATTGAAACAGAAAGTGGAGTAGCCATAGCAGCAGATTTTTACCTTAGATGCAAGGTTGAAAAAAATCCATAAAACCGGTTTAAACAATTGGCTTCTGGGCAAATTTCTCACGGCAAAAAGCATTGATCTCATCCATTTGCAATTCACTTAAAACAATGCCGGTTTCATACTGGATAAATTGATTTTGCTTTGTATTAATGGAAACAAAATCATTTTTGATGAGCATATTATCAACATCTTTCCATTCAATTAACCTGTTGCCCATATTGTTGGGGGTGTAGATGCCTTTTTCTTCAATGCTTACATAGGATGCAGAGAAGATCTTCCGCTCTGTAAAAAATAATAACAACAGACCTAAACCTCCAATGATCTGCAGTGTGCCCATGAAACTAAAGTTCATACCAAATGAATACCATGCAGCATAAAATAATACCCCTGCTTCGCCTAAACGAAAGATGCCATTCATTGCTGCACTATTACTGAACATGCGTTTGCCTGCCACCGCAAACAATACGCTGAGGATAGCTCCGGCTACCTGCACTACTACAAACAAAAGATCGGGGGTAGGTTGTTTATAATCGCCCCAGGCATTGGCCATCATTAAAAAGCCTGCAAGCAAATGCAAAAGCCTTGCTGCTTTTTTTTGCTTTTCAAAAGGCTCAAAAAAAATGGGAACTTTATATGTTGTCATAGTGAGCTAAAGATACAAACTTAAAGCACTTGCTGATAACAGAGCTGCACAAGGAAAGGCATTTAGCTTGACTATTGAACCGAAAAAGAAATGAGTAAAATGACTTTTATAGCTTGTGTCTTTGATAAAGATTACTTCGGGTTGCTTGCAAGTAAGTAATTACATAATTTGTAAAGTACCCGGGCGCCTACATTCTCATCCCATTCATTCGTACTGATACCAACTTCGCTGAGATCGAAGCCAATTAATTTGCGGCCGCTTTTAATAATTTTGCGTAAAATATAAAATACCTGTTCAGCTTCCAATCCACCCATAACGGGAGTTCCGGTGTTGGGACAGAGTTTTGGATCTAATCCATCAATATCAAAACTTATATACACTTTTTCAGGAAGATGATTGACAATTTCATCAGCAATCACATCCCATGTTTGTCCTTCGTACTGACGATCTTTTAATTCCCTGTCGAAATAGCAAATCACTTTATACTCACTGTCACAAACAATTTTCCATTCATTATCCCCATAATCTCTTACCCCCAGTTGTACCAGCTTTTTTAATTGAGGTATTTCTTTCAATGCATTGAACATAAGAGAGGCATGTGAATAATGAAAACCTTCATAGGTTTCACGCAGATCAAAATGCGCATCAATCTGAAGTATTCCAAAATCGCCATGCTTTTCTGCCATAGCTTTGAAATAGCCGAGTGCGGTGCTGTGGTCGCCTCCCAGCAAGCCAACAAGCTTGCCCTGCCCTAATAGTTCTTTTGTTTGTTCATACACCCAGTTATTCATTAACAAACTTCCTTCATTTACTTCTTTGAGTGTTTTGAACATAAACTTGTTATCGTTTACATTTTCATCCTGTGCAATGTAATTGATGTAGAGTTCAGCTTCTTTTCGGAGGTAGTCGCTCTTCAGCAAAATCTTCCTGTCGGTAGCCCGCATAAAAATTCCCCGACGCCATATGTCATTGGTATCATTATCATACAATTCAACCTGCAAACTAGCCTTAAATATATGTTCTGGAGCACGGGCAGTGCCGGCTTTGTAACTAACAGTTACTTCCCATGGCACAGGAAGGATAATAAGGTCGGCATCCTCTTCTGAAAAAGGGAGCCCGAAAATATTGTTATTGGGGTTGGCAGCATCGTTGTGGTCGAACTGGGACAGGTCAATCATGATCTTTTTTCATTTATAAAAAACTTTGCAAAGGTAACAGACAGTTGAACATGAATGAATAGTTGTTTGGGAAGTTTTGCACATTGAGGCGATCAAAATCATTATGAGCCAAGGTAACATTCATCAGTTCATACTCACTTAGCTGCAACTCATTATTTTTTCAGTTGTTCAAAATAAAGCGACCTGTTTTATGGTTAACTTTGCGCTGCACAAAAAAGAGAGGGAAAATGAAGACTTCACATATACTGATTTTGGTAGTCATTGCAATTGCAATTGGCATTTTGATCAGTACCATGAGCGACCTGTCAACCTATGACACAATAGAATCGGCCAAGGGCAAACCGGGCAAGTTTTTACATCTCATTGCCAAATTAGATACCAGTAATGGAAAAGAAATTGAATATGATGCGATGAAAAACCCTAATTACCTCAGTTTTCATATCATTGATTCCTTAGGTGGTTCTACAAGAGTTGTGTATATGAAAGGGAAGCCTCCAACAGATATGGAGCGGAGCGAACGCATGGTGCTGAAAGGGAAAATGACGGATAGTGCTTTTTTGTGTGATGATATTTTAATCAAATGCCCCAGCAAATACATCGACGATAAAGCAAAAATCAGCAGCAATACAAAATAATAAAACCAACCATTTCACCTTACAGTTGTAGTTACTTTGTTTGTGAATGTTTAAAGAGCCAAAATAATTACTGTTATAATTTAAGAATATGCCATTTATAGGTGAGCAATTATTACCGGGACAAATTGGGACCTTTCTCGCTGTTTTATCTTTAGTTTCATCCTTACTTGCAACAATTGCCTATTTCAAAGCAACCCAGTCTGCAATTATTACCGAGCAACAAAACTGGAAACGTATTGCCCGTGCAGCTTACCTAGCCGAGATCGTTTCAGTGATTGGTATTTTTGCAACGCTTTATATTATTATTTCCAGTCATCAGTTTGAATATAAATACGCATGGCAACACAGCAATTATGAACTGCCTATGCAATATATTCTGGCTTGTTTCTGGGAAGGGCAGGAGGGCAGTTTCCTACTTTGGAGTTTTTGGCATTGCATCTTGGGTGGTATCATTATTTTACGTGAAAAGCAATGGGAAGCACCCGTAATGACCACGATCAGTTTTGCCCAGTTTGCACTGGCAACCATGGTGATAGGTATTTATTTTTTCAATTTAAAGGTTGGTAGTAATCCATTTGTGCTGATGAGAAATGAGGGGATGCTGAGCCCTGAGCAGTTCCCGATTGGTTTTAATCCGGATGGTAGTTTAAGGAGTGATTACTTGAGTTTTATCCGTGATGGGAATGGGCTCAATCCGTTATTACAAAATTACTGGATGACGATTCACCCGCCGGTTTTATTCCTGGGCTTTGGCAGCACCATTGTTCCATTTGCTTTTGCCATTGCCGGACTTTGGAAAAAAGATTTCAGCGGTTGGATCTTACCGGCCCGTCCATGGGCTTTATTCAGTGCCGGAATATTAGGTCTGGGTATTATGATGGGTGCCGCATGGGCATATGAAAGTTTAACCTTTGGCGGTTATTGGGCGTGGGATCCTGTTGAAAACGCTTCTCTTGTTCCTTGGTTGGTTGCCATCTGCGGCATTCATACATTGATTGCTTATAAACATACAGGTCATTCATTAAGGGCAGCATTTTTATTTTTTATTCTGCAGTTCCTGCTCATCATTTACTCTACTTTTTTAACCCGAAGTGGAATTTTAGGCGATACCAGTGTACATGCATTTACAGATCTGGGAATGAATGCACAATTGCTTTTGTTCTTATTGGTTTTTGTAGTGCCTTCATTATTATTATTTGGGTTGAGGTATAAACAAATTCCAACTGTAATTAAAGAAGAAACCATCAGCTCAAGAGAGTTCTGGTTATTTGTTGGATCACTGTTGTTCTTTATTTCAGCCCTCTTCATCATTGGTAAAACATCGTTACCTGTATTTAATAAAATTTTTGGAACAAAGTATGCCCCTGCACAGGATATAGAATATTCGTATAACAAAGTGCTGATCTTATTTTCATTTGTTATTGCTATACTTACAGCGATTGGTCAGTATTTAAAGTACAAGCAAACAGGCAGGAACATATTTCTTAAAAGCATCTGGCTACCAACGATCATTGCATTATCAATTGCAACTGCTATCAGCATTTTCGGAAATATCAATTACAATAAGTATGGCATTGGTTTTCTTATTGCAATTCATATGGGCATTTTTGCAGCTGTATTTTCGGCTATAGCGAATGCTATGTATATCGTTACCGGCATTAAAGGGAAAATGATCAAGGCTGGTGCATCCATTGCCCACTTTGGTTTTGGATTAACCCTGCTCGGCATTTTAATTTCATCTTCCAAGAAAGAAGTGTTGAGCTGGAACACCAGCGGCATCATGGTTAACTTTGGCGAAGAGAGCAAAGAAAATTCAGCAGAAAACTTAACGCTTGTAAAAGGAGTTGCTACTGATATGGGTAAGTACATGGTTACCTATTTGGGCGATTCAACACATCCATCTGATCCCAAACAATATTTCAAAATCCATTTTCAATACAAGAACTCAACAGATGGTTTTACATTGTATCCTGATGCATTTGTGAATTACAAAGGCAATGAACAGTTAATGGCTAACCCCGATAGTAAACACTATATTCATAAAGATGTGTTTACTTATATCACTTCGCTTCCTAATCCTGCAAAGAATAAAGACACCGCTACATTCAAGGAACATAAAATAAAACCGGGCGATACCATTTTTTATAGCCAGGGTTTTCTTGTACTGGAAGGATTGGGAAGACAAATCAGCAGAAAGAATATTCCAACAAAAGCAACTGATTCAGTTTTTGCTGCAAATATTACAGTGTATGCAAAAGATAGCAGTAAATACAGTGCAGAGCCTCTTTTGATTCTAAGTGGCAATGCAGTACAGCCTGTTGCCGATACAATTATTTCTCAAAGCTTAGTATTGGCGTTTACTGGAGCTGAAGCGGATGGCATTAAGCTGGGCGTGAAGGAAAGCAACTCCATTCTTCAGTATGTAACACTCAAAGCCTATCAATTCCCTGCTATAAATTTGTTGTGGTTGGGTATCCTTTTAATGACGATTGGATTTCTGCTTGCATCCCTCAATCATATTTTAAAGAACAGGAGGTCTGCAATGAAGATTGTATAGCACAAAGATTAAGAAAATCTTCACAAGGCAGCGTCGGTTACCTTCCATATGTCTATTGTATTAACTCAACGGAATCATTAATTTACACTGTCAATGAAGTTGAAAAAAAATACATACTTATTTTATCTACTTACCCTAATCCTCCTTTTGGGTTCATCCGTTCTGTTAGCACAGGAACAAACTTTGCCTCCGTATCCTGATTCCACTTCTCCTAAACAAAAAATCAAAACAAAATACGGGCCTAATGATACTGTGTTTATAAAAGCAATGGTCATTAATGGTGAAATGCTGGGAGGTAAGGAATTGAGCGAGGTATTTATATGGGGAGGTAATCCTAAAAATGCTGCTAAGTATTGGGCTGCATGGACAAGGTTACGCAATGCTGTTTATGTTACCTATCCTTATGCAAAGTCAGCCGGTATTGTGATGGTGGATGTAAATAAACACCTGGAAAGTATAACAGGAAAAAACGAACGGAAGAAATATATCAAATCACGTGAAAAAGAATTAAGGGCTTCGTTTACAGATAAAGTAACTGATCTGTCTATCTACCAGGGAAAGGTGCTGATGAAATTGATCAACCGCCAAACAGGGAATAACTGTTTTGAAATCATTAAGGAAATGAAAGGCGGATTTACTGCAGGTTTTTATCAAACGCTCATGTTTGTTGTGGGAAGCAGTTTAAAACAACAATGGAACCCATCAGAAGAAAAGCTTGATCGCCAGATTGAATCGATTGTACAGGAAATTGATCGTATGTATTATGGTGCACCTGCAATTACATCAACTGCAGGATCAAAATAAGTCCTCAGCATTTCATATTTTCACCCACTTAAATTTTCATACATGAAACTGGATATACTGGCCATTGGTGTACACCCCGATGATGTTGAACTTAGCTGCGGCGGAACATTGATCGCTGAAATTTCAAACGGAAAACAGGTAGGCGTTATTGATCTTACACGTGGTGAATTAGGAACAAGAGGTACAGCCGAAACAAGAAAAGAAGAAGCAGCTTTAGCAGCAAAAATCATGGGTTTGCATGTTCGGGAAAATTTAGGTATGCGTGATGGCTTTTTTCAAAATGATGAACAGCATCAGTTGCAGGTCATTCAGAAGTTGCGTCAATATCAACCGGAGATTGTTATATGTAATGCCCTTGTTGATCGTCATCCGGATCATGGTCGTTCATCAAAGCTGGTGGCAGATGCCTGCTTTTTATCAGGACTTAGAAAAATTGAAACTGTGTTAGATGGCTTTCAACAGGAAGCATGGCGGCCGAAATATGTATTTCATTACATCCAGGACAGGTATGCTGAACCTGATTTTATATTTGATATTTCTGCAGTGTTTGAAAAAAAAATGGAAAGCATAAAAGCCTATTCAACACAGTTTCATAATCCTGACCTCAAGGAGCCACAAACCTATATTTCAACACCTTCCTATTTTGAAACAATTATATCCCGTCATAAAATGTTTGGCAAAAGGATAGGGGTAGAATACGGCGAAGGATACATCACTGAAAAAAGGATCGGGATCAGCAGTTTCGACGCATTGCTTATGGTTACAACCTGATGAACGTTAGTTGCTTGTGTGTTAATGTTTGAACGGGTTGCTCAAGCTCCACCATTAAGCATTACCTTTGCAGCAATTTCGTAATATCATTATGAGTACAATCAAATTTGCCGTTAAGGCTCAATCGTTTCACACAGAATTGAAAAACAGGGTGAATGCTTATTTTGTAGAAGCTGGAAAAACTCCTACAGGTAACTTTAAGTTGGTTGCTAAAGCATTATTCTTTGCAGCGGTATTGATAGCAGTTTATGTTCATCTTGTCTTTTTCACTCCCGGACTTTTTTTGGGAATTGTTGAATCCATCATTTTAGGCGGCGTTGTAGCTGCCATTGGATTTAATGTTATGCATGATGGTTCACACGGCAGTTTCAGCAAACATAAAGCGGTGAATGTAGTAGCGGCATTTTCTTTAAATATCCTGGGTGGCAGTAGTTTTATGTGGAATGTAAAACACAATATCATTCATCATGCGTATACAAATATTGATGGTGTTGATGATGACATTGATATTCAACCATGGATGCGGTTGAGCAGCACGCAGAAAAAATATAAGTTACACAAATACCAGCACCATTATTTCTGGTTTCTCTATGCTGTTCTTTACATCCTTTGGATTTTTGTAATGGATTACCAGAAATACTTTTCACAAAAGATTGGTAAAATGCCTTTGAAGAAAATGCATGTAAGTGATCATGTTATTTTCTGGCTCTTTAAATTTATTCACCTGTTTATTTTTGTTTTACTACCTATTTATGTTGCAGGGTTTGTACCATGGCTGGTTGGATTTTTAGTATCAACAATATTTGCCGGTATCGTTATAAGTATTGTTTTTCAATTGGCACATACTGTTGAGCATACACATTTCCCCATGCCCAATGAAGATGATGGACGTATTGATGATGAGTGGGCCATTCATCAATTGAAAACAACCGCCAATTTTGCAACAAGAAATAAATTGATCTCTACGTTGGTTGGTGGTTTGAATTTTCAGATCGAACATCACCTCTTTCCTAAAGTTTCACATGTACACTATCCTGCCATCAGCAAAATCATCAGGGAAACCTGCAGGGAGTTCAATATTCCTTACATCGAATATCCAAAGATGCGTTTAGCTGTTGCATCGCATGTGGCTTATCTGAAAGAAATGGGAAGAAAGTAAATTACTTTTCAAGTATAAAAAATAATTCGGTGCCACTTCGTGGTTGAATGGAGTTGTAACATGGCTCCATTTTTTTTATGCTGAAATACCGGCTGAAGAGTAGTTCATATTCTTCTTTGCTTCCGCCAAAGGGCGGGCCATGTTCAAAACTTTTATTAAAGAGAACACCTGCAAGCCTTGCACCTGGCTTTAGCAATTGATGCATTTTTTTTATATAAGACTCCCGCTGTGACGGATGCAGGGCACAAAAGAAAGTTTGTTCCAGTATTAAATCGTACTGTTCTTCATGTTCAAAAAAATCAGCAGTAATGATCTTGATGGTTTGCTGAGTAAATTTTTTATTTAAGTCAGCTGTTAAAATTGGAGAGATGTCAAGCAATGTGATGTGTGTAAACTGTTCATTCAATAAGTATTCAGCTTCATAAGCATTACCACAGCCCGGAATGAGGATGGAAATATTCTTATCTGTTATGCTATTCATGAACTGTTGCAGGGGAGTAGAGCTGTAGCCAATATCCCAACCGGTTTGCTGTTGCAGGTAACGGTTGCTCCAGTATGCAGCATCAAGGATTGAATGAGTCATAAGAAAAATCCCTCCTGGTATTTCAGGAGGGATCTAAATTTAGTTTTATTGTACTTTAAAATAAAAGATATCGTAGAAGTTTGTATTGAGCCAGGGCTTTTGTTTGCCACTTGATTTTTCTTTTACATCCCTTCCCGTTAGTTTAAATACATTTTCTATTTGCATATTGGGAGACGAGATATATTTGATCAACGAACCTGTGTACAATCCATTTGTTCCTGCAACACCATCACTGGCAACAGAGCCGGGATCAGTAGCAAATGATATAACCGTATTGTCGGGTGGTGTAATGGAAGCTAATCCATCATCCTGATCATTTTCTCCGAAGGAACCCCTGTCGAATGGATTATTACGACATGCATCGAGTATTACAATATTCAGCTTGGTGCCTGCTACTTCCATGCGGCTTAATACCCATGAAACATTGGGACAATCTTCTTTTACGTCTGCTTTTGATTTCAAATTAAAATCAATCGGGATCAAATAATTTTTTTCATCTACCTGCATTCCATGACCTGAATAATAAAACAAGGCAACATCATAACCTATTACTTTACCACCGAATTCACGGATAGCTGCCTTCATTTGAGGCCCGGTGCCATCAATCACTTCAATTACTTCGAACCCGCAATCTTTTAATACCTGTACCATGGAACGTGCATCGTTCCTTGGATTTTTCAATGCTGTTGTAAACTTATACGACTGGTTACCGATAATTAAAGCAAGCTTCTTTTTGTAATTGGTCGTATTTAACCCTGAAGTATTGTTGCCCGATACAATAACAGTATTGTTGTTTGGCTTGGTATTGTTATTATTATTGGGTTTTGTGTTGGTGTTATTGGTTTGATTATTTGGTTTTGTATTATTTGTTTGTGTAGGATTATTATTGTTCGGTTTTGTATTGTTAGGAGTTG
>Ga0163144_10017616_pt1 | contig 14544 bp, 16 predicted proteins | sample OliLak19BULKMAT1_FD_123175 | JGI IMG/M metagenome (GOLD analysis project Ga0163144, IMG submission 123175) | Freshwater microbial mat bacterial communities from Lake Vanda, McMurdo Dry Valleys, Antarctica - Oligotrophic Lake LV.19.BULKMAT1 | ecosystem: Environmental > Aquatic > Freshwater >... | reverse complement strand
TCACACTTGCAGTACCCATATCGTAGACAAACATCTGAAGCGGCCGAGCGGCGGCTATCTTAGGATCAAGCTGCCTAAGCGATCCTGCGGCTACGTTGCGTGGATTAGCAAAAAGCATTTCTCCATCTTTAACCCTTTGTTTATTAAGTTTTAGTAATCCACTTTTTGTCATCCACACTTCTCCCTCAACGATCGTGTTTATGTCCTTAGTAAGTCTAAGAGGTACCGATTCAACAGTGCGTACATTGTGTGTAACGTCTTCACCTATTTTTCCGTCCCCTCTCGTTGCAGCTACCTTTAGTATTCCACCAATATACTCGAGCACCACTTTAAGCCCGTCAATTTTTAATTCACACGTATACTGTGGATCAGCTTTTATTATTTTCTTTACTCGGATATCAAAATCTCTTATATCTTCTTCAGTAAATGCATCATTGAACGACCATTGGGTCACCTTGTGTGGCACCTTCTTAAATTCGGGCAATGCCTCTCCTGCTACTCGCTGTGTCGGAGAATCAGGTGTAAGTAGTTCAGGGTATTGTGCTTCGATTTTAGCAAGCTCCTCTTTTAGTGAATCAAGTGCTTCAGGAGATATCTCTTCGACGTCGAGCACGTGATACTGATATCGATAGTGATTGATTGACTCACGAAGATTTTTAACACGAATCTTTACTTCATATGGAGCCATGTGAATTATATATTTACCTTATACCTCCTCAGGACAACTTGTGATGCTTGCTATAGCCGTATTAAATCTCGCTTGGTCAAAGCTATCAATGCTGTGAGCATATTCAGGACCTGTTGCTATGTAATTCTTGAGAAAATCCGAACAATTCATTTGTCCGCCGTTTGCAGAATGACATAATTGGCCCAGAGTACCTATACCAAGCGTAAATACAGATGCTCGCGCGGGTCCAGTCTTAAGTGTGGCTGCTTCCGCTCGTACATTGGCAGACGTTATAGGTGAGCCACCATTACAATTTCCTGAATAGTTATTGCACATATTATTCTTATATTTGTATGGTGTTCCCAAAATAGTTCCTGCATCATCTATATACGTATCATTACCTCCATCCGCAAGGAGTATCACGACGTTTTGATATTCAGGTCTATCATAAATAGCACTTGCAGGCTGTGTATTTACAATATGATTTGAATTATTCATATTAAGATCAATCTGATCAGTAAATTCATTTATTGCATAACGCAATCCAAGCACCGTATTTGTATTTACACCCACATCGATACCTCCAGTACGAATGCTGTCTACTGCGTCCATAATGGTTGTAGATGCACTTTCGTCAGAAAGATGCACAGCAGTGAGTGCTCGGTTGCCAAACATAATGATACCTACACGGTTATAAGGTGCAAGACCATATAAAGATGGAAGGATGCTATTTTTAATGGTGTTTTTCAACGTGGCAAGCTCGTCATTGTCCATACTTCCAGATGTGTCGACAACAAGCATAATATCTCCGACGGGACACTGAGTGCTCTTGCGCGGTGGTGTGTAGGTAAGTTTTACTGCGCGCTCGAGACGACGTGGGTCAGTTAAACGATCAGTATTGCGGCCACGAGAGTCTATTGTTGTCTCTGAAGTTACAATATTTTTTTCAATAAAAATATCGCCGTCGGGATTATTGGGAAGACTCGGTACAAGACTAAAGGCGACTTGATATTTTCTACATGTGCCAGTCGTATAGTCGCACGACGCTGGTGCCGATGGTGTCATATTTACTACAGGAATAGTTACCCCGAAACAAGTAATATCAGTTCTAGGAGTTGATGTAGAAAAAGCATCCCTGTCGACTGTTGGTTGATCCCAGTACTTGGCGCATTCAAGTCCAGAATCTGCAGAATAAAATGCAACCTGTGACTCCCTACCTATTGAAGAAATCAAATTATGTTTTGTACTCAAACCAATAATAGAAAGTGCTATTGCCAAAAGAAGACTCGTGACCAACACACTAAATAGCAACGTAAACCCTTTTTTCATAATATTTACTTTATTATATCATCTTACATTCCAGTCGAAGAGTACCTGCTTGATTTTTAATACTCGTGTGGTAAACGGTCCTGATTTCCACGTAACACTCGCCACCACCACAGCTTCGTTGGGGCTTGTGGGTTTGACTTCGATATCGACAGTTCTGATAAATTTCGAATCTACACCAGTAACGTGATTGTATCCCTTAGCATCATCAAATTTAAGAATACATTGGTCACCAGAACATGCGGATATACCTGGTACTGTCTGATCAGTAATTACATCAATCTTACACGTGACAGGATTTGAATCGCTTCGAATACATTCTGGAGGTATGTTTTGGCAACCGTCGGTGTCCCCGCCCGTAAGCCACGAACATGTCGTAGCCGCGACATAGTTGGTATCACGAATGTTTCTAACTTGCTCAAGAGCTTCGACGGCAAGATAGTAGGCAGTTATCTGATCGCGAGCGTAAAACGAAGATTGTAAACCGAGTTGAGCAGCATTGAGTGTAGCAGTAATAGCAATGGTAAGAATAAATATCGCAACAAGTGTCTCAAGAAGAGTAAATCCTTTTGAAACTTTCTTTTTAAATTGGTATATCTTTTTCATATTATGATGCAGGAATTATGTCACGCTTAGACATCAGTGTTTGTATGTAAAAATTAGTCTTTGTTTGAATCTTTGCCTGCGCATATCCACTGATTGTTAAAAATACCTTGTCCTGAAACGTACCGTCGGTAGATTTTCGTATCTTAAAATGAACATCGGTAAGATTAACTTCTGTAGCAGTCATGCGAAGTGGTGTAGCTGTATCACTTCCCACCCTCTTTTGTATGCCAGTGCTCACAAATTCATAATATATTGGACCCACTCCTATGTCGGGAGTAAATGAAATCATGGTACAGTCTGATTCAATACCGTGACCAGTAACACATGCGTAATTTTTTCCAACACGTATTTCCCTAGCCATAGATTCAAGTGCCACATTGAGATTGGTCATGACTGAATTGAGCGATTGCGACTTCTGGTTTGCGTCGATTACTGCAAGTATTGCTGCAGTACCCGCAATCACCACCACTGAAAAAACTGCCACTGATACAAGTATTTCCACAAGACTAAATCCTTTTGAATAATGATAACTGCGTGGGTTCATAATATTTTTCTCTAGACTTAATTACAGATATCTACCACATCGATCTGTCCCGACGTAAGCACTTCGACCTGCTTTGTCTTGCCACTATCAGATTTTAAACAAATCGTCGCTTCGCTATATTCGACATTATTACTTATAATCTTTGCATCTGGATTTGGTCTAAGAAACGTAATGCTCATGTTGTTAATTCCAACACCTGAGCAGACTTTGTTCGCAACACCAGAAGACGGTATTACACAAAAATGGTCAGTGCGATTTCCTGCCGGAAAAGTATAATTTCGTATGATCGTATCGTCAGTAGTGTATCCATCAGCACCACCGTTTGTGCTATTGTCGATATCAGCAAACAATATATAGCGATTATTTGTGGCATCAATATACATTCCAAAAGGATTATTAAATGATCCCCCTCCAGCATCCTTGCTACCTAGACCATATGTCTGCGCTTCGCGTATCGAAAGTGCAACGTCTTCAGCCAGATTTGATAGTATGATATTGTTTCCAAACTTTCTGTGGTTGACAATAAGTACTGTGGTCATAATAATAAAAATAGACAGTACAATCATGAGTTCAAGTAGTGTAAATCCTTTTTTCATATTATGTGGTAAATGAGAATAAACTGATAAGATCATTGAATCCTATATTACCAAAAAATACAATAGCGATACCGATGATCAAAAATGGTGCAAAGGGAATTTCGCTTCGCAACCCAAGATTTCCAAAGCGAAAGAGCATAAGTAAAATCCCTATAAACGCTCCTATCCAAAATGCTAAGATAATAGCTGCAAAACCCCCAGCGAGCCCAAGCATCCACCCTATCCCAAGCGCGAGCTTCACATCACCAAATCCCATCCACGCCCCTTTTGAAATAAGCCACATCAAAAGAAAAGGTAGTGCTATCGCTGGCCCCGCACAAAGTATTCCAACAAGTTGCGCGGGTGTTGAAACTGTCAATACACTTAAAAAGAGACTCATGAACATAAATACATACACCATGCCATCGGGAATTATTTTATGCCTTAAATCATATACAAAAATCACCATCAGCAATGACCACAGAACAATGTAGTACAGTGTGTACATAGATAGTGCATATTTTTCGTAGACCGCAAGAAATAGGGCACCTGTTACAAATTCAATGATGGGATATTGCCAAGAAATACTACTTTTACACTCACGACATTTTCCTTTTAAAAAAAGAAAACTAAAAAGCGGTATAAGTTCGTACCACGCGAGTGTTTTGTCACACGAGAGACACTTTGATCGACCTGTTATCTTCCAACCGGTGTTGTAACGATAAATGACGACATTGAGAAAACTACCAATACATAACCCAAAAAGGAAGACGAAGAATTCAATCAACATGAAGAAATTATAACATAGTTATTCTACCCCCTACCTCTGTACCCTATAATTATTTGCGTTATTTCCAGAATCACAATTTGTGCTTTGGGCAATTGCTGCATGCTGCCCATTTTCAAGTGTCGTACCAAGACAATATGACAAATTGAGACCGTCTGATATGAGAGGTTTATACGAATATGTATCGCCTTGCGGACCAATAGGCATACTAGGCACAAAGCCCTCACCAACAAGCTGTGTGAGGCTTGGAGGATACTCCTGTGAACCAGTTGTCGTTGCCTGAAAAGACGCCTCTAGGGCAATTTGAATGTTTTTTACGTCATTGATTCTTCGTGCATCTCGTGCCTTTTGTCGAGCACTGGTTGCACTGCCAGCCACAACTGCCGAAAGAATGCCAACGATTGCTATGACCACCAAGAGTTCAAGAAGCGTAAATCCTTTTTTATAATTCATCTGTCTATTCTACCTTTATTTACTCAAAAAAAAACCCCAGCAATAAGCCGGGGTTTTTGAAAATCGCGAGGGTGTGATTAGTTGCAACCTGCAGCTGCATTTGTTACCAGACTTGATGTTGAGATACCATTACCCTTTGAGTCAACACACCAATACTTGGTAGTATCACTCTTAAGCTGAACTGAAGCTGCCCACGATGAAGAGGCTGAAAAACATGCGGATGTTCCACCTGATGCTAGTATGGCTCCGTCGATCTGCCTTTTAATTGTTGGATCCACGAATAGTCCCGTTACACATGACGTGCCTAGGGTAGTGCCGTACGAGTTATTGCTGTTATCAAATACGATTTCAGACTGTGAACGAATACCGTTGAGGTTTGCTTTAACAGCTGCATCAGATCCCTTTGCACGTGCTGAGTTAAGCGATGCAAGAACGACACCCGAGAGAATACCGATGATGGCGATCACCACCAAGAGTTCAATGAGGGTGAAACCTTTCTTTAAGTTTTTCATTTATAAATCAATTATCTTATAACTATTAAACATCGCTGCCCGTTGAGGGACGATTGCTTACGGCTAATTATATACCCCACAGGCGTGGCGTAAATAGAACATGTGGATAAGTCATTAAAACGCCGAAGCAACGTTATATATAGGGACGAGTACCGCGGCAAGGAGAATACCCACGCCGGCACCAAGCATAACGATCATGATTGGCTCAATAAGATCTACGAGTGTATCTACTGAGTTCATCACTTCTCGTTGATAAAAACGAGCCATAGTCTTGAGAATTTTCCCAAGTTCACCAGTTTCTTCTCCTACCTTTATCATTTGAATCATAATTCCTGGTATATCTTTGTAACGCCCGAAAACATCTGAGACTGCAGAGCCAGCCTTTACCGACTCAATGCTTTGCTGAAGAATATCCCGATAAACAACGTTGCTCACCACTGACGATGTGATTTCGAGCGTTCGAAGCATAGGAATACCCGCAATAATCATAGTGTTCATGTTGTCGGCAATACGCGAAAGGAAGAGTTTTCGATACAAATCACCAATATACGGTAGGGCAAGCTTAAATCTATCAAACCACGCTTTCCCTTCTTCGGTACGTACATATCTAAAAAATAATGCGCTAGCAATAATAAGAATAATAAGTGCAAAAATACCGTAGTGCACAAGAAAAGAACTCATCCAAAGTATGATTTTTGTATAAATGGGAATTTCCTGACCAGAATCCGTAAGGATACCTGCAATTTTTGGTATCACCAAGGTAAACATAAGGATCATAACCGTAATAAATGTCGCCACAATAAATGCAGGGTAAATTAGGGCATTGCGTGCCTTTGCGGTGACTTCATACGAACGCTCGAGATAGTCGGCGAGATAAATAAATGTTTCACTGAGCTTTCCAGATTCTTCACCCGCCTTTACCATATTGACATAAAATACAGAAAATACATCGGAGTGTTTACCAAGTGATGTGGAAATGGAATTACCTCCCTGCAAATCGTCGGCAACGGTCGTAAGAATCAAACGCAATTGAACACTTTCATTTTCTGCAGCAAGGAGACGGAATACTCTCAGTGCTGACACTTGCGCTTCAAACAAGATCGATATTTGTCGAGAAAGAATAACAACATCTTTGTTGCTTACACGTGACAAAAAAGAAAGATTCTTTTTAAAAAAAGAAGTGCTTTCTTCTATTGATTTAATAGAAGTAACGATAAGTCCCCGACGTTGAAGAGAGTTGATGGCAATATCAGCAGTAACCGCCTCTATAGAACCTTCTTTTGTTGTGCCGTCTGTTTCAAGTGTTTTATACCTAAATATCATGCTATTTTTATATATTATGTGATCATTCTTTCAAGAATCTTTGGATTGAGAGAGTGATTATATGCGTTTTCAATCGATATTTCTCCTTGTCGCACTAGCTCTACGAGAGAACGGTTGAGATCAATCATACCGAGCTGAGAACCGGTTTCAATAACCGTGTTTATTTCATGTGTACGCTTCTCTCTAATAAGGTTTGAGACGGCACTGTTGTTGATAAGAAGTTCATATGCAGGTACAAGTCCGCCCGCAATACGCGGAATAAGTCTCTGCGAAAAAATACCTGTTAGACTTCCAGCGAGCTGCACACGAATCTGCGTCTGCTGTTCTGCAGGAAAAATGTCGATAATACGTTCGATCGTCTGTGCGGCGTTGTTGGTATGAAGTGTTGAAAACACAAGATGCCCTGTTTCTGCGGCCGTAACAGCAGTAGAAATAGTTTCTAGACCACGCATTTCACCCACAAGAAGAACATTGACGTCTTGTCGAAGTGCGTGCACCAGCGCAGTGCTGAAATCGTCAGTGTCAATATGCACTTCACGCTGATTAATGATTGATTTCTTTGATGTATACTGATATTCAATAGGGTCCTCAATTGTAATAATATGTTCCATGCGATCTTGATTAATAAGTTCAATCATAGATGCAAGGGTGGTTGATTTTCCTTGTCCTACAGGTCCCACTACAAGAAAAAAACCTTGTTGTTTGCGAGTAAATGACTCAAGGATAGCGGGAAGACGCAGCTCCTCAAGGGTTTTGATGCGACTTGGAATAAGGCGTAGCGCCAAACTTAGTCGTCCTTGAGCAAAATATCCATTACCACGAAAACGTCCGAGTGCTCCGTGACTATATGAAAAATCTATCTCTTTTTTATTCATGAACTCAACCTTGTATTCTGGAGTCATGAGTGCGTCTGCCATACCCATTGCCTGCTCTTTGGTAATAGGCTCATAGTTGAGAAGTGGAACGAGAAACCCAGAAACGCGTATCGATGGGCATCTTCCTTCAGAAATATGCAGATCAGAACCACCCTCCTTAATAACAATCTGAATGAGCGAATCTAAAATTTTTTTTGTATCCATGCAACTCTAAAATTATTTTGTACTAAAACTATATTGCATCGGCAATAAAACGCTTGCCCGCCATGATTTCCCTTACCCTAGAAACTACTTCAGAAGGAATGGTGGTGGCTTTTATAATATATCCATCTACACCAAGATCCCGAGCGAGCTTTATGTCGGGAGATTCCGACTGATTTGTAAGCATGACAATTTTTACTTTCGGCAATAGATTTTCTGCCTTTAACTTTCGCACCAATTCTATTCCGTCCATGCCTGGCATAATAATGTCTGCGATAAGCACATCGGGAACATATCCTCCTTTCACCTTATCATATGCAGCCAATCCGTTTTCTGCAGTTTCGATAATAAAACCACTATGATCGAGCTTTCTCGCATACATATTTAATAGAAATTTATCATCATCGACGAGAAGTACTTTTTTCTTTTCTGAATCCATGACCTCATTGTACACCCTATACACACAAGGGTAAAGAAACGTCTGTTTATATCTTGTCTACTTCTGAGAGTGCAAATTTTCCATCAAGTACCTTCAACATTGCATCTTCTTGCATGGTAAACATTCCTTGTTTTCGAGCCACTTTCATAACCTCATCTTCTGTGGGACTTTTGAGAATAACGTTTTCAAGTTCCTTGTCGCGCTCGATTACTTCAAATACCGCCATACGTCCTCGAGTACCCGTAGGACAATCAGAAGAAGAAGCAATTTCATACACACTGTTTGGAATAACAATTTCTTTTCGAAACTCCTCTGGTATCCCGGCAAACTGTTTCTCGATGCGCATCTTAACCGCTCCATCTACAGCCACCTTAGCGCCAGCGTTTGGGCAAAGAACACTGCCTAATCGCTGCGCAATAGCGAGCTGCAATGTAGGTGCAATAAGAAAGGGGTCTACACCCATATCAACAAGACGAGGAATCACACCTGTAGCGTTGTTGGTATGAATTGTAGATAGCACCAAATGACCAGTAAGAGCAGCTTGGATCGCAAGCTGCGCGGTCTCTTTGTCTCGAATTTCACCAACAAGAATAACGTCTGGATCCTGACGAAGGGTTGTGCGTAATCCAGTTGCAAACGTATAGCCAATTTCTGGCCACACTTGCGATTGACTAACACCTTCAATGTTATATTCGATCGGATCTTCAAGTGAGAGCACATTTTTCTCGTCTTTATTGATTTCGCTCAACATAGAATAAAGTGTTGTTGTCTTACCGGAACCTGTCGGACCAGAAATAAGAACAAGGCCGTATGGTTTTGCGATTCCCTCTCGAATCATCTTGAGGTTTCGCGCAGAGATGCCTAGCGCGTCAAGTGGCTTAACACCACGTTCATGATCAAGAATACGCATTACCACTTTTTCTCCAAAATATGTCGGAAATGTAGATACACGAAAGTCGATTTTTCTTCCTTCGATACGTGCAGAGAAGCGACCGTCTTGAGGTTTGCGCTTTTCGTCGAGTTTCATGTTACACAAAATTTTTATACGGGCGACGACCGCAGAATGTACACTTATCGGAAGCTGAAGACTGGTATTTAAAACACCGTCAACTCGGAAGCGCACCCGAATATGGTCTCGCATTGGTTCGATATGCACGTCAGAAGCCAGACCTTCCGTTGCATAGCGCAAAATAGTAGCCACAATCTTGGTTACTGGCGCGTCTTCTTTAATATTATTTGTTCCAGATTGCGCATCTGCTTCATTTTTTTCCTGACTAACAATAATATCCCCTTCTGTACGAAGTTCGCTATCAAGATCAGTAAGTGCCTTGGTTACCTCCCCAGAAAGCCCTTTGTAAAGAGCCAACACTTTCCTAAAGTCCTCAGCTGTAATAAGAAAAAGCTTATAGGGAAAACTTATACGCGAAGTAATAAAGTTAAGGGCGTTTCTTGCTTCAATATCGTCGGGATCAACGATACCTACATCAAGCGCACCGTCTTTGACTGAAATAGGTACAAATTGATAATGTAGCGCTGAATCTTCAGGAATGTAATCAAGAACGTCGTAAGGAATCTCATCGATGTTAATACGCATAAAAGGCAGACCGAGTCGCTCGGCCTTTTTTTCCAACGCTTCATCGACGACTGGCTTTATAGATCCAACATCGTTTACCATGGCTCGCTTAATCTGAAGCGGTTTTGCACCCTTATTATCTTGAGGATTACTATTAAACATTGATTTCTATCTTTTTATGGTTGTCGCTTTTTTGCAGTTGTTGCTGGGACTGTGACATTTCTATACACAGGAGCAAATGGATTGGGACGACCAAGGCTTTCACTGCCAAGATTGACCGTACCATCATTAAGACTCTTATACGCTACATCACTAAAAAGCACGACGCCTGCCTCAAGACGCAACGCATTGATACTGTCGAGCTTTTCTTTTATGTCTTTACCTGGGAAATTTGGATTTAAATTTTGAGCATCTAAACCTACTTGGTCATTGGTAAGATAGTATTTTGAATACAGGAACAACCCACCGACAATTATTGCAATAATGCCTATGGTAATACCAAAATTTTTTAGCGTATTGTTCATGTTATTTTGACCAATAGGTCTTGATGGTCACATTAAACGTGTATATAAACTTCGTATCATCGGGAGTAAATGAAACACCAACCACGTCCGCAATACGCAAATTTGATTCTATATCTCTTGTGAAATCAATAAACGAATCATAGGACATCCCCACCGAAAAGCCAATTGTTACTGCGTTGTTTGCGATAGCCTTTGATGTTTTTTTACTTGCACTCTGCATGTCAGCAGTATTTGTAAGAGAAATACTCTTGATACCTGAAGAGTATTTCTTTGCAATTTCATTGATTTCAATAGCAAGACGAACAGTGTCAATATTGTCGGGAACCATAGCCCTAAGTCGTGCTAAATCGTCACTAGAAAAACTATTTTTATCATTAATAAGCTTAGTAAGTCTATCGTCGAGCAGCTGCGCATTTGCCAATGCTTCATTGTATTGCGCTCGGTCCGCACGCAGCTTCATAATATCGGCATAGAGTGGCTTTGTATAAAAAATACTGCCGAGTATTGCAATAATGAGAAGTAATAATGGTACGATTTGTCGCATGTTATTGGTTTGTTGAAGTTGGTGTCGGTGTTAATTCGGCAGCTGGTGTATCAGAACTTGGTATTACCACAGAATTCTTCGCTTTTATGCCGTCTTTGTAAGAAATAAGACCTCTAGCAATGCCAGACTTAAGAGAAAAATTTACTGTATTATTTTGACCGAGTGATACGTCGGAAAAAAGAGGATTGATAAAGCGCTTGTCGGTCTGGATCGCATCTGACTGCAGTGCTACATCGGCAAACCCTCTTGCTTCCCCACCCATAATAAGAACTGGACCTGTTTGATCGTTTAACTCATATGAAAATGACTTCCATCGGACATTTTGTAATGTAACCGAATTAATCGCATCAAAAAGATGTGAAACTGCTAAGTGATTATCCAAAAGGGTGCTGCCTATTTTAATTTTATTATTTAAATCGGTAAGTTCTTTGATTGTGTTACCGTCAAGTTTATTTTTGTATGTTTCAAGACTATCTTTAAGAGCATCGTTTCCACGCGATAATGTAACTTTCCAGAAAAATAGACTTCCACCTAATAACACTGCGAGAACAAAGATGGCGATCGAAACAAGAGTAAAAATACCGACAGTGGTATGCGAAGGTAGACTGGAGTCTACAGCACTTTTTCGAGGTATAAATGAAGTTTGAAATTTTGGATCCATAGAACTCTGTAAAGTATATCACGTAGAGCATACCAGTACACAAGTCAAAAAAAGAAGTGTGGAAAAAATAACTATCCCATCTCCTGCAACCTGCGAAGTGCGATACCGACAGCTACAGTGAATTCTGGCCCAGTTACTTTTAATACAGATTCAAGAAATACAGGAGTATCTATTTTTGAAAAAGGGTCTCCGGGTAGAATATCGCTTTCCAAGCCTTTACGCGCATCTTCTATAAACCCACGAAGCTTTACCCCACCACCTACAAGATAGACCCTGCTTAGATTTTTATTGTATTTCTTTTGATAATTTAAAATGACTCTTTCAGCTTCACTGAAAATAAAGTTAAGCGTTGTACTGAATACAGTTTCCATTACATTTTCCTGTCCTTGGTGAGGATTCGCCAATCCCCTCTTTAGTAATTCTGCTTGCTCAACACTAATGCCGAGAGCAGTGGATAACGATAAAGTAAGATCCTGAGAACCTCTGTTAATAGTGTGAGAATTACGAATAATACCGCGCTCTACAATATAAAGCTTTGTCGAAGCAGCACCCATATCAAAAATCATGACCGGTGCAGGATCGTTTTCAAGCAATGCCCTAATAGCACTGAAAATTTCGATCTCATAAAATGCCACCTGCAATGAGGCAGCCTTCATTATTTCCTGATAACGACTAATACTATCGTTGTGAATTGCTACTACCAATACATCTATTTTATCTCTTTTTGAAAGCTTCTTCACATCGTCTTGGTTAAAATCAGGTTCGTTCTTTGCCCGAGGAATAACTGACCAATCGAGACTGACTTCGGTAATAGGAACTGGAATATACTTTCGCGCCTCAATAGGAATAATACTCGCGAGCTCCCTGTCTGAAACTGCAGGAATCTCGATGGTAGAAATAAGGCTTGAGGCAAATGGTATGGCGACACCGCAATTACGAGACGTCGCTTTGCACTCTTGCAAAAGATCACGGAGTGCGGTACCAAGTTCTTCGGCAGACAGATTAGTTGCGCGGCCAATTTCGGTATGAGCATAAGGCCCCAGCGCAAGCTCACCATATGTCTCAAGAGAGGCCTTTCCACCCTTGCGCTTGAGCTGTACAACTTTTATCGACGAAGAACCTATGTCGATGCCGAGCACAGATTGTTCAGTGGCACTGCCAAAAAATCTTGATAAAAATCCCATATGAAATCAATTATAGCAAAAATTAATATATATAGCAGGTTAGTAAAGCTAGCAAAACTGCTACGTGGAGCACACACAAATATTCTCGACGTTATATACGGGGAAGCTCCTAATGAAATACACTCATCATACGAATTTATTACATTAGCATCTATTTGTCCCGTATTTGAATATACCAACATGCATGCGTGTCTCGCATATCAAAACCCGCAGATTAAAAAAAGTATATTTGATTTTAAATATAGAAAAAACAAATCACTAACGTTAGTATTTGGGAAATTACTTTATGAAAAAATATGTTCTTTAAATATTTGTGATAATCAAATAGTGTTAATACCTATTCCCCCTCACCGAAAGCGTATATATGAATATGGTTTTAGCCAAACACTATTACTTGCGGAGGCGATTGCTTTACACGAAAATATTTTTATCATTCAGGACATACTCGCATACAAACATGAAACACTGGACCACAAAATGAAAAAACGAAACGAGCGTTTACGTGATGCAATACATCAGTTTATAGTTCCAGAAAACAAAAGATATTTGATTAGACAAAAACACGTAATTATCATAGATGATATTATTACCACCGGTTCAACATGTCTCGATGCCATGCGTGCTTGTAACGAGGCCGGTGCGACAAGTGTCATCACTTTAGCAGTAGCGCATTGATTTTTATAATAAAAAAACTTCCTCATCTAACTGAGGAAGTGTTGAGCATTTTGAGGCTGTTCGGACCATTAGAAGATGTCGATGAAGGAATCCCATAAGAATAGTCCTTCATCGACCGCAGGCGTGCCGTTGTCGGCACCCTGCAATTGGTGAGCCAATTCGATCAGCCTGGCGCCAACGTTGCTGCCAGTGAGGATGAATTGAATGACACCAAATGTCACGAACAGAATACAACCAATAGCGAAGATGATGGTGCCCACCGAGAAGAACAATGCACTTTGAATCACGTAACGCATATGACTGACTCCTTTATTAAAGCTTCTTACTTGATCAGTTTATATTATATACTAATCTGTTAATTTGTCAATAGTTGATCATTTCCAAAGCTTATTACACTGTGCTATTCTCAGAGTCTGGAGAGGTGTCAGAGTGGTCTAACGTACCCCCTTGCTAAGGGGGCAGGCTTTAAACGGCCTCGAGGGTTCGAATCCCTCCCTCTCCGCCTCCGCATCGCCAAAACATGAGGCTACACAGCGAGACAGGGTCCGCAAATAGTTTTGTGCGCTGGCGGGTATACGTAAATTATTTACTGGATTAGGAAAAGGTTTCATGAACAGATATTTTGTGTAGAATAGACACACAGCTGCTTTTATAAAGCTTCTGTAAACCAAAGGAGAGATGGATGAGTGGTTTATATCAACGGTTTACTAAACCATCGTTCCCTAACAGGAACCGTGGGTTCGAATCCCACTCTCTCCGCCAACACATTTTTTTATCGGCGTCAACCCACCTACCCGAGTAGGTGGTGCGACCCGAGTAGTAAAAACAGACCAAAGCAATCATATAACTTTTTATTTTAAATGGTAATATCATTATATGGTAAAAGTACAACCAAGAAAAAAGAAGACTGGTGCGTTTATCAACCCTGACACAGGGAGGATTTCTATCACTGAAGCGTTTGGTGAGAGTCTCGCCAAATTACTTGCTGGTAAGATTAGCAGAATCTACGTAGATTTTGATACTAAAGCTTTTTGCAAAGAGGTAAAAAATAACGTTGTTAATAAAAGTTATACAG
>Ga0163144_10017615_pt1 | contig 14544 bp, 10 predicted proteins | sample OliLak19BULKMAT1_FD_123175 | JGI IMG/M metagenome (GOLD analysis project Ga0163144, IMG submission 123175) | Freshwater microbial mat bacterial communities from Lake Vanda, McMurdo Dry Valleys, Antarctica - Oligotrophic Lake LV.19.BULKMAT1 | ecosystem: Environmental > Aquatic > Freshwater >... | reverse complement strand
CTTTCAAGGAGCCCATCATGATCAGCCGCCTCACCTTCTCCGCCGCCGTGTTCGCCGCCATCGCCACCGTCAGCCTGGCCTACGCCGCCGACTCGGCCCAGCAACAGCAAGCCGTCGCAACGCCCCGCGCCGCTACCTCGGCGCTCCCCGCGGTCGTGATCATGCCCACGGTCGAAGTGACCGGTCGCCGCAGCCGCTGAGCTCGCGATCGGCGCGGCTCGCCGCGCAACAAACGGCTCCCGGGCCGCACGAGAGAGATCTCGTGCGGCCCGCTTCTTTTGGGCAGCCCGCTCCGCAGGCATGAATTTCCCCGCCGAAGACGCTCAAGGATTCGGCGCCGGTACCGAAATGACAGGGGTCGGCGCTCCCATGAGGGGATCGCCGCATCCGATCCTGCCCGGCACGCCCCCTCAAGAAAACCATGGAAAGCCATCGGCTGCTGCCTTTCATCGCAGGATTCGCGATCAGCGCGGCCCTGCTCTGGCTCGGCGCCGGCGTATTCGCCATGGCGCGCGCCCGCTCCCTGCGCAGCAACCGGCGGCTGATGCTCGTCGCCCTGCTCATCGGCGGCTGCGGCCTGTGGTGGCCGGGCCATTTCCTCGAGCCGGGCGAGGTCGGGATCGACCCCCTGGGCGGCATTCGGCTGGTCGCCGCGGCCCTGGCCCTTGCCCTCGCCGGGCTGGCCGGCGCCACCGCCCTGGTCACCACCCGCAAGACTTTTCCCGCCTTCGCCGGCCTTTCGCTCCTGACGCTGGGCGTCGCCTACGCCCACTCGTTGTTCGCGACCCCGGGCCTTTTCCGCGCCAGCGCCGCGATCGGTTCGTGGGGGCCGGCCGGCGCGATCCTGCTGCTGTCGGCGGCGCTGGTCGGTATCGCCTTGCATGTCAAGCCGAGCCGCAAGGCGCGCGCCGGCCGGTTCGTCGGCGCCGCGGTGGGCGCGCTGCTGCTGACGGTGGCCGCCGCATCGCCGGGCGGAGTCGCTCCCGCGCTGATGCCCGCCTGGACCGAGGCGCTGCTCCTGGCCGCCCTGGTGGCGACCGGCGCCGTGCTGCTCGAAGCGCTCGGCGCCCCGCGGAGCCGCGATCCCGAGCCGACCCGCCGCGCCGCCGCCGCCGCCGTGCCCATGGTCGACAGCCTGACCCAGCTGCCGACCCGCGTCTACTTCGAGGACCGGCTCGCCGCCGCCGCGACCAAGGCCGACGCCAACGCCAGCCGGCTGGCGCTGCTGTTCATCGACCTCGACGGCTTCAAGCCGGTCAACGACACCTACGGCCACACGATCGGCGATCTCGTCCTCGAGCAGGTCGGCCAGCGTCTGAAGGCGATGTCGCGCGGCAAGGACGTCGTCGCCCGGATCGGCGGCGACGAGTTCCTGCTGCTCCTGACCAACGTCCAGGCGGAAGAGACGGTGGCGCAGGTCGCCTCGCGCCTGATCCAGGGCCTGTCGCAACCGTACGCGGTCGAGGGCCGCGAGGTCATGATCTCCTGCTCGGTCGGCATCGCGATGTACCCGGACGGCTGCAGCCACGCCAAGCTGATCGCCCGCGCCGACGCGGCGATGTACGCCTCCAAGCGTGCCGGCGGCTCGAACCACTGCTTCTACTCGACCGCAATGGACGCCGATGCCGAGGCGCAGTTCACGCTCCTGCGCGACCTGCGCAAGGCGGTCGCGGCCAAGGAGTTCGAGCTGTTCTACCAGCCGAAGATCGATTCGAAGAGCGGCAAGGTCACCGCGGTCGAGGCGCTGCTGCGCTGGAAGCACCCGACCCGCGGCGTGCTCCTGCCCAACACCTTCATCCCGATCGCCGAGCGCTTCGGCCTGATCGGCCAGCTCGGCAACTGGGTGATCGAGGACGCCTGCCGGCAGAGCCGCGCCTGGCGCGACAAGGGCCTGCGGATGCGGGTGGCGATCAATCTCTCGGCCCACCAGATGCGCCAGGACGACATCGTCGAGCGGATCACCGGCGCGCTCGAGCAGTACAAGATCCACCCGTCGCTGCTGACCTGCGAGATCACCGAGTCGGCGGCGATGGAGGACACCAAGACCACCCAGGCGACCTTCCGCCGCCTCGGCGAGCTCGGCACCCATCTCTCGATCGACGACTTCGGCACCGGCTACTCGAGCCTGGCCTACCTGCGAAAGCTCCCGGCCGAGGAGCTGAAGATCGACCGCAGCTTCATCATGGACCTCGAGCACAGCGCCGATGCCCGGGCGGTGGTCGACGCCGTCATCAAGCTGGCGCACGCGCTCGGCCTGAAGGTGGTCGCCGAGGGCGTGGAGAACCAGCGCCAGCAGGCGATCCTGGTCGAGATGCAGTGCGACGAGCTGCAGGGCTTCCTGTTCGCCAAGCCGATGTCGGGCCGGGCGCTGCTCCTCTGGGCGATCAACGACCGGCAGGAAACCGCCGTCTTCAAGCCCTCGCTGTTCGACGAAACCCGGCAGTCCGAGCCCGTCTGAGGGTCCCCGGCCGGCGTTTCGTCGCCGCCGGCGGCGCGATTCGTCGCCGCCGCGCGCGGCTCGTCGCAGGAAACGCCCGGTTCATCGCAAGCCCCTGTGAACGGCCACACGGGCCTCCTACAGTGCTCTCACCGCGACGAAAGAAGCGGCCCTCAACCGGGAGCAGACCATGTCCGACAACATCCTTTCCGCCGTCCTCACCTTCAGCCTGATGGCCGCGGGCGCGGCCGCGATCGGCTCGGAGATGTTCGCAAACCGCCGGCCGGCCCAGGCGCCGGTGGTCGTGATGCCGCAAGTCATGGTGACGGCGCAGCGCGCGACGCCGGCCGCGCTCGCGACGATGCCGGAGGTGGTGATCACCGCGCGGCACGCCGAGCCGGCCGCGGTCGTGACGATGCCGACGGTGCAGGTCACCGGCCGGCGCGAGCCGGTCACGGTGGCGGTCGAGGACCGGGCCAGCGACTCGCCGCGCATCCAGTGAGGCGCGGGTCCTCGTTCACATCTGCCGGAAGACGTGCAGGAAGCTGCGGCTGACCGGCAGCACCTCGCGGCGATTCTTCAGCCGGACCTCGGCGGTGTCGTTGAAGCCCCGGTCGACCTGCGCCACCTGGCGCAGGTTGACGATCACCGAGCGGTGGATCTGGGCGAAGGTGCCGGGGTCGAGCTCGTCTGCGAGCTCGCGAATGGGCGTGCGGATCAGCGTCAGCACGCTCATCGGCAGGAACTCGCGGGCGGCGATGTCGCCGGGCACGTCGATCGAGAACGCCAGCCGGTCGGGCATGCGCATGCGCATCAGCTCGAGGTACGAGCGGACCAGGTCGCTGCGCCGCCCGCGCCTGGGCGTCGCGCTCCCGGTAGAGAGCGCCGAGTGCGAGCAGCGGGGCGATCACCAGCACGATGGTGGTGATGTAGATGAAGCCCATCACCCGGCCTTCGTGGCGGAGCAGATTGGCGAGGTTGCCGTCGATGCTCGGCATGTAGGCGAGCAGGGTCGCGACCGGCGCTGCGATCACCACCGCCAGCACCTGCGCCAGCCAGCGCGGCATCCGGCTGGGATGCCAGGTGCCGGCGGCGGCGAAGGCGAACAGCAGGACGGCGGCGATGAACACCATCCGGCCGAGCAGCACCCAGAACGGCACCGAGAAAATCGGGTTCAGCAGCGCCGCGATCAGCAACGCCAGGATCGCCGCGACGGCGGCCCGCTTCCAGGTCAGGGCGCCGACGAGCGCCTGCAGGGCGGAACGCAGGGCGGCAGGAGCGGCGGTCGCGGAAGTCATGCGCCGAACGATAGCGCCGCCCCTGCTGGACGGCGATCCGGTGCGACGAAGCACCGGAAGCCGGGGGTCAACGGCGGTGGCGGCCGAAAGTCGGGTCGTCACGGGCCCGCGCTGCCTGGCGCAGCACAGGCCCGAGCGGCAGGAACTACACCCCCACGCGTTGCAGCCGTGCCGACATCGCCTGCTCGAGCGAATCGGCGCTGTCCGCAAGATGGGCCCGCGCTTCCTCGCTCAGGCCGGCGCGCCGGCCGGCGACGCGGATCCGCTCGAGCAGCACCTTCGCCTGGGCGCGGACGATGCTGCGCGTGTCGGCACGGGTCGAGGCGCCGGGGCGAACCAGGACGGCCGAGATCCGGTTGACGTGGTCGCGCTGCACCTCGCGGCGCAGCGGCGCGATGTCGCCGCCGCCGTCGAGCTCGCTCCAGACGGCCTGGGACAGGCGGCTGTACAGCTCCGGCATGCGCAAGGCGCGGCCGGCGCCGGCCGGCGCCTTCTCGCTGCTGTCGAGCAGCCGGGTGGCGACGGTGTCGCTCATCAGCACCGCGAGCAGCGAGCGCTGCAGGCCGAGCACCTGCTCGGAAGGCGAGTAGTCGGTCTGGGCCGATCCTTCGCCGCCGCGCAGCGCCTCCCAGCGCTCGCTGAAGTCGGTGCCGAGCTTGCGCTGCAGGCTCGGCGAGACGCGCAGGCTGTCGGCCGAGAGCAGGCTGCCGGTGATGACGTCGAGGGCTTCGCGCTGCTCGGCGACGGGAACCGGCGCCAGCGGATCGCGGCCGGTGCCCGGGGCGTCGCGCACGGTGCGCACGCCGCCGATCTGCCGCGACAGCACGTTCGCCGCCCGGGCGACGTCGCGGATCGCGTAGCTGACCGAGCGCTTCAGCAGGTTGTAGTCCTGGTCGGGCCGGAGCTGGCGCGCCTCCTGGCGCTTCAGCAGGTCCTGCGCGATCGCGATCCGCTTCTTGGCGAAGCCGATGACGTCGTTGCCCAGGTCGCCCTGCAGCGACTCGGGATCGATGCCGAGGAAGTTGTCCTCGTCGGTGCCGTAGGCGAGCTGCGGCTCGGCGCTGCGCGCGGCGACCTTCTCGAGTGCCGCCTTCTCCTCGGCCGCGCTCAGGCCGTCGGCGAGCGGCTTGTAGGCGTACTCGATCGCCCAGTAGTCGTAGGGGCCGAGCGTGTCGCTGAACGGCGTGCCGTAGGAAGCGCGCGGCTCGTCCGGGCCGTTGAGGTTGATCGGCGCGTAGTCCATCACCGAGCCGGTGATGCCGTTCTCGCGCGTGAACACCGGGTCGGCGAGCTGCTTCAGCGTGAAGGCGCGCGACGAACGGAAGTTGTGGCGCAGGCCGAGCGTGTGCCCGACCTCGTGCATCGTCACGTCCTTGAGGTAGGCCTCGACGAAGGCGGCGGCCTCGGGGCTGTCGGGGTCGAGGTCGCCGCGCGCTTCCAGCACGTCGAGCGCATACGCCATCTGCTCGCCGGCCTCTTCCTCGAAGTTGCAGAAGCGGCCGGAGGCGAGGAGGTGCTGCTCGTGGGAGGTGAGCGGCTGCGCCCCGAACGGGTTCTCGACGCCGGCGCCAGTCAGCACCTGGGCACGGGTGGCGCGGATGCTGCGCGACGACAGGCTCTCGATGCCGATGTCGGCGTCGAGGATCTCGCCGCTGCGCGGGTCGACATGGCTCGGACCGATCGCCCCGAACGTCGGCGAGGCGCTGGTCATCCAGCGGATCGAGGCGCGGTTGAGGTCGAGGGTGTCGTAGTCGGCGTCGTCGGGCTGGACCTGGACCTGGACGGCGTTCTTGAAGCCGATCTTCTCGAACGCCTTGTTCCACTCGAGCACGCCGGCAGTGATGGCGGGGCGATACCTGACCGGAACGGTGCGGTCGAGCCAGTAGACGATCGGCTTGACCGGCTCGGACAGGGCCGCCGCCGGGTCCTTCTTCTCGACCCGCCAGCGGTTGACGAAGCGCTGCCGCGGCGTCCGCTCGAGGTCGTTGCTGAAGTCGAAGCGGCCGCTGTCGAAGTAGCCGATGCGCGCGTCGGCCTTGCGGCCCTTCATCGGCTCGGCCGGCAGCCGGGCGATCGAGTAGTGCAGGCCGAGGAACATGCTGCGCGGGTCGGGCAGCGAGCGCGGCGCCGAAGGCTGCGGCATGCCCGAGAGCGCGCCCGGCTGGGGCACGGAGATCGATGCGGTGGCGTAATGGCCGAGGACCTCGAGCACGAGCTGGTCGGCGCTGCCGCGGGCCTTGGTGATCGCCGAGTTGCGCGGATCGAATGCATAGCCCTGGCGGTAGCTGCGCTGCAGGTCCATGCCGATGCCGAGCAGGTCGGCCAGGAACAGGGTGTTGGCCTCGACCAGCACCGCCTTCCGCGCCGGATCGGGCAGGCTCAGCACCGGCGCGCTGGCGAGCAGGCTGGGTGAATAGCCGGCCTCGATCGCCGCGGCCTCGGGCGTGCCCGGCCGGGCGACATAGCCGATGTTGCGCCAGATCATCTGCATCTGGTTGTGGACGCGGCGGAACTCGATGACGCCGCTGTCCTGCATCAGGCCGCCGTAGAAGCCGCGCTCGCCGATGCCGGTCTTGAACTTGCTGGAGAGGAAGAATGGCTGGTTCAGGTCCTCGGGACGCAGTTCCAGCCAGACCTTGTCGTCCTTCTGCCAGAAGGCGATCGCCGCGTCGGTTCGCTTCGCGTCCTTGACCACGTCGGCGAACGGGCGCAGCGCGCCCGGCGCGGCGGCCATCGGCAAGGCGCCGGGCGGGCGCAAACCCGAGGCGGCGCCGCCGGGGCCGACCGCACCGGCCGGGGCCGAGGCGCCGCCACCCGGCGCTGGCGCGGCCGAGCCGGTGACGAAAGTCTGGAAGGTGCTGCAGCCGCCGAGCGCGGCGGCCGCGAGCAGCAGTGCCGAGGCGCGGGCAGAGGAGACGAGACGTGCTGGCATGCGAAGACCCTCGGCGGGAGAGCTGGGAACGGCGCGTTCGATGGTACGGCGGAGGATTGGTTCTCGAAACCGGCAAAAGTCTCGATCCGGGTGACTGCGTACCCGGGCGTCAGTGCTGGATCGGCCGGAAGCGCAGCCGCTTGGGCTTGGCGCCCTCCTCGCCGAGCCGCTTCTTCTTGTCGGCTTCGTACTCCTGGTAGTTGCCGTCGAAGAAGGTCCATTTCGAGTCGCCCTCGGCGGCCAGGATGTGGGTGGCGATGCGGTCGAGGAACCAGCGGTCGTGGCTGATCACCATGATCGAACCGGCGAACTCGAGCAGCGCGTCCTCCAGGGCGCGCAGGGTCTCGACGTCGAGGTCGTTCGACGGCTCGTCGAGCATCAGCACGTTGGCGCCGGCGATCAGCGTCTTGGCCAGGTGCAGCCGCCCGCGCTCGCCGCCGGAGAGGTTGCCGACCAGCTTCTGCTGGTCGTTGCCCTTGAAGTTGAACTTGCCGAGGTAGGCGCGGCTCGGCATCGTGAACTTGCCGACAACCAGGTTGTCGAGGCCGCCCGAGACGTCCTGCCAGACCGTCTTGTCGTTCTCCAGCTCCTCGCGGCTCTGCTCGACGAAGGCCATCTTCACGGTCGCCCCCATCTTGACGCTGCCGCTGTCGGGCTTCTCCTTGCCGGCGATCATGCGGAACAGGGTCGACTTGCCGGCGCCGTTCGGGCCGATGATGCCGACGATCGCGCCGGCCGGCACCTTGAAGCTGAGGTCGTCGATCAGGAGGCGATCGCCGAAGCTCTTGCTGACGTTCTGGAACTCGATCACCTCGTGGCCGAGCCGGTCGGCGACAGGGATGAAGATCTCGTTGGTCTCGTTGCGCTTCTGGTAGTCGGTGTCCGAGAGCTCCTCGAAGCGCGCCAGCCGCGCCTTGCTCTTGGCCTGGCGGCCCTTCGGGTTCTGGCGAACCCACTCGAGCTCCTTCTTCATCGCCCTGGTGCGCGCGTCCTCGGTCTTCTGCTCCTGCTCCAGTCGCGCTTCCTTCTGCTCCAGCCAGAGGCTGTAGTTGCCCTTGTACGGAATGCCCGAGCCGCGGTCGAGCTCGAGGATCCATTCGGCGGCGTTGTCGAGGAAGTAGCGGTCGTGGGTGATCGCCACCACGGTGCCGGGGAAGCGCTGCAGGAACTGCTCGAGCCAGTCGACGCTCTCGGCGTCGAGGTGGTTGGTCGGCTCGTCGAGAAGCAGCATGTCGGGCTTGGACAGCAGCATGCGGCAGAGCGCGACCCGGCGCTTCTCGCCGCCGGAGAGCTTGCCGATCACGGCGTCCCACGGCGCGAGGCGCAGCGCGTCGGCGGCGATCTCGAGCTGCATGTCCGTGTTCTCGCCGCCGGCCGCGGCGATCTGCGCCTCGAGCTCGGCCTGCTCGGCGGCCAGCGCGTCGAAGTCGGCGTCGGGCTCGCCGTACGCGGCGTAGACCTCGTCGAGCCGCTTCTTTGCGGCGAGCGCGCCGCCGATGCCTTCTTCCACCGCCTGGCGGACGGTCTGGTCGGGGTTCATCACCGGCTCCTGCGGCAGGTAGCCGATCTTCAGCCCCGGCATCGGCGTCGCCTCGCCCTCGATGTCGTGGTCGATGCCGGCCATGATCTTGAGCAGGGTCGACTTGCCCGAGCCGTTCAGGCCGAGCACGCCGATCTTGGCGCCGGGGAAGAACGAGAGCGAGATGTTCTTGAGGATCTGCCGCTTGGGCGGGACGATCTTGCCCACGCGGTTCATCGTGAAGACGTACTGAGCCATGCGAATGTCCTGGACGGATGCCGTCCGCAAAGGAAAACAGGGGAAGGCGCGGCGCGAGGACCGCGCAGGCCGATCGCTATTGTCGCCGGGCCGGGTCGAGCCCGGGGAAGTCAGGGTGCAAAGCCCGCCGGATCGAGCGCCTTCGGCGCGGCGACGCTGCCCAGCCGCGACGGCGCGCCGCCGCATCGCGACGCCGCGCCGTATGTCCGGTTTCTTGGCACGGCGCGAGCCCGCGCGCGACGCGTCGACAAGCGGACTCGTTTACAATCGCCGCTCGCGTCGCCATGTTTTCCAGTCAGCGCCGACGCAGTCGCTTCCGACTCCTATCCCCGTCTGCCTTCGACTGGCGCCCGTTCCGCGGGCAGCAGGCCGATGAATTGGCAGAACTCTCCCTCATGACTTTCGATTCCCTCGGCCTCGCCGAGCCCTTGCTGCGCGCCGTTCGCGAAGCGGGCTACACCACGCCCACCCCGATCCAGACCCAGGCCATCCCCGCCGTCCTCTCCGGCGGCGACGTCATGGGCGGCGCCCAGACCGGCACCGGCAAGACCGCCGGCTTCGTCCTGCCGCTGCTGCAGCGGCTGATGGACAAGCCCGCGCTGCGCGATCAGCGCGGCAAGCTGCCGATCCGCGCCCTCATCCTCACGCCGACGCGCGAGCTCGCCGCCCAGGTCGAGGAGAGCGTGCGCACCTACGGCAAGCACTCGAAGCTGACGAGCATGGTGATGTTCGGCGGCGTCGGCATGCAGCCGCAGATCGACAAGCTGCGCCGCGGCGTCGACATCCTGGTGGCCACCCCGGGCCGGCTGCTCGACCACCACGGCCAGCGCACGCTCGACCTCTCGCATGTCGAGATCTTCGTCCTCGACGAGGCCGATCGCATGCTCGACATGGGCTTCTTGCCCGACATCAAGAAGGTGCTCGCGGTGCTGCCGCAGAAGAAGCAGAGCCTGCTCTTCTCGGCGACCTTCAGCGACGAAATCAAGGCCCTCGCCGATCGCCTCTTGAACGCGCCGGTGCTGATCGAGGTCGCGCGCCGCAACCAGACGGCCGAGCTGATCGCCCAGAAGGTTCACCCGGTCGGTCGCGAGATGAAGAAGGACCTGCTGGTCCATCTGGTCAAGGAGAACGACTGGCACCAGGTGCTCGTCTTCACGCGCATGAAGCACGGCGCCAACCGGCTGGTCGAACATTTGCTGAAGCACGACATCACGGCAATGGCGATCCACGGCAACAAGAGCCAGACCGCGCGCACCAAGGCGCTCGCCGACTTCAAGAAGGGCGACCTGCAGGTGCTGGTCGCGACCGACATCGCCGCCCGCGGCATCGACATCGACCAGCTGCCGCACGTCGTCAACTTCGAGATGCCGAACGTGCCCGAGGACTACGTGCACCGGATCGGCCGCACCGGCCGCGCCGGCACCAAGGGCGAGGCGATCTCCCTGGTCTGCGTCGACGAGAACGGCTTCCTGCGCGACATCGAGCGGCTGACCAGGAACACGATCCCCCAGGAGATCGTTCCCGGCTTCGCGCCGCCGTCGCACGAGCGGCCCGAGCCGATCGTGCTCGGCCGGATGGTGATCGGCGAAGGCGCCGGCCGGGGCGGCATGCGCCGCTCGTCCGGCTCGTCGCATCGCGGCGATTCGCGCGGCGGCAACAGTGGCGGCGGTGGCGGCGGCGGTGGCGGTTCGCATCGCCAGGCACCGCCGCGGCCGCAGGGCCCGGCACGCGACGGCCGCTCCGGCGGCGGTGGCGGCGGTCGCCCGCCGTCCCGTCTGGGCTCGCCGAAGCGCTGAGCCGCGGGCGACGCGCGGCAGACGTCGGCGAGCCGATGGCTTCGAAACCGCCGCTGCGTCGCGCCCTGCTCGCCGGCGCCACCGGCCTGGTCGGACGGGCGATGCTGCCGCTGCTGCTGCGCAGCCACGCGGCGGTCGACCTGCTGCTGCGGCGCCCCGCGCCCGCGCTCGACGCCGATCCGCGCGCTCGCCAGCAAATCGTCGATTTCGCCCATCTGCCGGCGGCCTTTCCCGGCGTCGACGACGTCTTCATCGCCCTCGGCACGACGATCGCCGTCGCCGGCTCCGAGGCGGCGTTTCGCGCCGTCGACTTCGACGCCGTGGTCGCCACCGCGCGCGCCGCGCGGGCGGGCGGCGCGACCCGGCTGGCGCTGGTCTCGGCGCTCGGCGCCGACGTCGGCTCGCGCGCCTTCTACAACCGGGTCAAGGGCGAGACCGAGGCCGCCGTTGCCGCGCTCGGCTTCGACAGCGTGACGATCGCCCGACCCTCGCTCCTGCTCGGCGACCGCGCCGCCCTCGGCCAGCCGGTGCGCCGCCTGGAAGCGCTGGCGATGCGCCTCGCCGGACCGCTGAGCCGGGTCGTGCCGCGCAGCGTGCGGCCGATCGCCGCCGCCGACGTGGCCGCGGCGCGGGTCGCCGCCACGGCGCGCGGCGAGCCCGGCGTGCGCATCCTCCCCTCCGGCGCGATGCAGGGCTCCGCCGGCTGACAACGTCGGGCGGGGCGAGCCCGGCCGCGGCTCAGCCGTCGCCGCGCTTCATCTTCATCCGCACCCGCGCCTCCTTGCCGCGCGACTTCCACGCCGAAAGCTGCTGGCGTCGCTCGACCCAGGTGAGCGAGTCGCGCCGGGTCTCGCGCAGCAGCTTGTGGAAGTTGCGCAGACGGTCCGGATCGACGCCTTCGCGCACCGCGCAGCCCGGCTCGTCGCCGTGGGTGCAATCGCGAAAGCGGCACTGCCCGGCCAGCGTCTCGACATCGCCGAAGCTCGCCGCCAGCGTCGCCTCGTCGATGTCCGGGCGCAGGGTGCGCAAGCCGGGCGTGTCGATGACGCAGGCGCCGCCGGGCAGCAGATGCAGCGAGCGCGCGGTGGTCGTGTGCATGCCGCGGCTGTCGTGCGCGCGCACCGCGCCGGTGTCCTGCACCGCGGCGCCGAGCAGGGTGTTGGTGAGGGTCGACTTGCCGGCGCCCGAAGAGCCGAGCAGCACCAGCGTCTGCCCGCCGCTAGCGACCGGGTCGAAGCGCGAGGCGCTCGCCGGATCGGTGGCGTCGACGACCACCGTCTGGACCGCCCCCGGAATGCGCTGGCCCAGCGCGGCGAGCCGCGCGTCGCGCAGCGCCGGATCGGCCGCGGCGACGTCGGCCTTGGTCAGGACGACGATCGGCGCCACGCCGCTGGCATGGACCAGCGTCAGGTAGCGCTCGAGCCGGCGCAGATTGAAGTCGTCGTCGAGGCCCATGACGAGCAGGGCCCAGTCGACGTTGCTCACCACCGGATGGCGGCTGCCGTCGCCGTCGCGACGGGCGATGTGCGAGAGCGGCGGCACACGCAGTTGCACCCAGTGGGCGCCCGAGGCGTCGCGCGAGGCGAGCACCCAGTCGCCGACAGCGAGCATGGTGCCGCCCTCGAGCAGCTGGCGCGCGAGCCGCGGCACCTGCCGCGCCGTGCCTTCGACGAGGCCGTCGTGGAGCCGCACCGTTTCGCGATGCACCGAGGTGACCCGCAGCAGGTCGAGACGCGGGTCGCTGCCCTCCGCGCAGGCGCGGGCACGGTCGGCGAGCGTCGGCGTGAGGCCGACGCGCCGGAGACGATCGAAATCGATTTGGAGCATTTGGAATCCGAAGCAGGGGGCGCGGCCGCGCACAAGCGCGGACGCGGGTCGCCGGCAGACGCGCTGCCGGAACGAGCGATGCAAGGCGCGCCGGTGGGCGGGCGCCGGATTCGGACTGCTTCGATGAAGCCGGCCTCGGTGGCCGGCGCGGAGCTACGCGCGGATCAGGCGACTGCCGACACGGCGGCAGGAGCGGAGTCGGGCATGGTCTTGGACATGAGGCTCTCCTTTGCTGGCCGGTGGAGGGCGAGGCGCGAGGCGCTTCGGAACGGGCTGCCGGCGAGTGGCCGGCGCGGGCCGCAGTCTGCGCGACGCCGCGGACGGCGTCAACGAAAGCGGGCCCACGGCTTGCGCTTTGCGCAACAGATCCGGGCGCGGCCGGCAACCCGGGCTTGCACCCAGGCGAGTCGTCCGCACATCGGGAACAAGGTCATCCGACCCTCGTATCATCGGGCGCGCGCCGGCTGGTGCCGTGCCTCACCCCTGGAGAATCCATGAAGTCGTTCGTCTTCGCCCTCGCAGTCGCCCTGGTCGCGGCCACCTTGGTGCCCAGCGACGCCTATGCCCGCCGGATCGGCGGCGGCGGCACCTCCGGCATGCAGCGCAGCGTGCCGCCACGCGCCGCACCCGACGCCCCCCGCCCGGCTGCGCCCGCGGCGCAGCCCGCCGGCCCGACCGCTGCCGCGGCCGCCGCGCCCGCCGCCGCCGCCAAGCGTTCCTGGATGGGTCCGATCGCCGGCCTCGCCGCCGGCCTGGGTATCGCCGCGCTGATGAGCCACCTCGGCCTGGGCGAGGCGTTCGGCAACATGCTCATGCTCGTCCTGCTGGCCGCGGTCGCGTTCTTCGCGATCCGCTTCCTGCTGCGCCGCTTCGGCCCGAACGCGGCTCCGGCCGGCTCGCGCAACCTGCAGTTCGCCGGCGCCGGGGCACCGATGCAGCCGCCGACCCGGTTCGAGCCGCAGTCGTTCGGCAGCGGCAGCGCGCCCGCCGCCGCGGCGCCGCTCGGCGACGCGACGCCCCTCGCCCCGAGCCTGCCCGCGGGCTTCGACGCCGAGGGCTTCGAGCGCATCGCCAAGATGATCTTCATCCGCCTGCAGGCGGCCAACGACGCCGGCGACCTGAACGATCTGCGCGCCTTCACCACGCCCGAGATGTTCGCCGCCGTCAAGCTCGACCTGCAGGAGCGCGGCCCGAGCGCGCAGCGCACCGACGTCGTCCGGGTCGACGCCGAGGTGCTCGATGTCGCCAGCGAGGCCGATCGCCAGGTCGTCAGCGTCCGCTTCCACGGCCTGATCCGCGAACAGGAGGACGGGGTCGCCGAGCCGTTCGACGAGGTCTGGCACCTGGTCAAGCCGGCCGACGGCAGCCGCGAGTGGGCGATCGCCGGCATCCAGCAATCGAGCGCCGCGTCCGCCCAGGCTTGAAGCTCTTCATCGTCACCGGGGCGTCGCGCGGCATGGGCGCGGCGCTGGCCGGGCTGTTGCTCGGCGACGCCGGCAACACGGTGCTCGGCATCGCCCGGCGCGCCAACCCCGACCTTGCCGGCGTCGCCGCGCGCAGCGGCGCGAGTTGCGAGCAGTGGCAGGCCGACCTGGCGGAGCCGATCGCCGTGGCCGCCCGACTGCACGGCTGGCTGGCGGGGCGCGATCCCGCCGCATTCAGCCAGGCGACGCTGGTCAACAACGCCGGCGTTCTGACGAAGATCGGCGCGCTCGAGGACTGCAGCGTCGAGGAGCTTTCCGCGGCCTTGCGCGTCGGTCTCGAGGCGCCGCTGCTCCTGACCGCCGCCTTCCTGCGCGCCACCGCCCGCTGGGCCGGCGAGCGACGCGTCCTCAACATCTCCTCGGGCCTGGGACGCCGGGCGATGGCCGGCCAGGCGACCTACTGCGCAGCCAAGGCCGGCATGGACCACCTGTCGCGCGCGGTCGCGCTCGACCAGGCGCTGCTCGCCAACGGAGCCAGGATCGTCTCTCTCGCGCCGGGCGTGATCGACACCGACATGCAGGTGCAGCTGCGCAGCAGCGCCGGCGCCGGCTTTCCCGAGCAGCCAGCCTTCGTCAAGCTGAAGGAGGCGGGCCAGCTGGCCTCGAGCCAGGACGCCGCCGCCCGCCTCGTCGCCTACCTGGCGCGCCCGGATTTCGGCGCCACCCCCGTGGCCGACGTGCGCGACCCCTGAGCTTCGGCCCGCGGCGGCGACGGCCGTGGCTGCGCGACAATCCCGCGCCGCCCCTTGCCACGAACAGCGCGCGATCGACGCGCCCGGAGACCTCCATGTCACGACTCGCGCTTGCCGCCCTGGCCACGGCCGCGCTCCTCTCCGCCTGCGCCCCGCTGCCGCCCGCGGCCCTGGCTCCGGCTGCCGGCGCCACGGCTACGGCCACGGCCACCGAGCAGGCGAGCCCGGCCGGCGCCGGCGACTGGATCCGGCCGAACGACAAGCTGGTGCTCCAGGGCATCCCGCCGATCCCGAGAAGCGT
>Ga0163144_10017614_pt1 | contig 14545 bp, 13 predicted proteins | sample OliLak19BULKMAT1_FD_123175 | JGI IMG/M metagenome (GOLD analysis project Ga0163144, IMG submission 123175) | Freshwater microbial mat bacterial communities from Lake Vanda, McMurdo Dry Valleys, Antarctica - Oligotrophic Lake LV.19.BULKMAT1 | ecosystem: Environmental > Aquatic > Freshwater >... | reverse complement strand
TCGTAAACGGTGTGATCCTCGGAGGTGCAGGCGTTCGCCTGGCCACCGCCGGATTCGATGGCGAGCGTGAGTTCTTTTGCAGAGCGGGTTTCCGTGCCCTTGAAGGCCATGTGCTCGGAGAAATGCGCGAGGCCGGTGGGGATGTTCCCGGTTTCATCGCGGGAGCCGACGGGGATATAGATCGAGAGCGCGGCGCACTCGGATTCCGGAAGGTGGGCGTGGGCAAGGCGCGGGCCGCCAGGGAGATCGTGGGTGGAGTAGGTGGCGGGCACGCTGCTACGCTAAATTTCAAAACTCAAATTTCAAAGATCAATGAAGAGGAAGATTCTATGGGCGATCCGGGGTTTTGCGGCCTTCGAGGATGTCTTTGGAGAACGGGTCGCCGGCTTCGGCGAATTCCTTGAGCATCTCAGTGGCGAGTGCTTGGACTGCAGGTGATGGGTTGGTGAGTGCCGACTCCAGAACTTGCCATTCCGCATAGCGACCAAGCATGAACTCGGCTTCCTCGGGCGTGGCCGAGGGAAGTTTCTCGAGGTAATCTTTTCGTGCTACGGATTCGAGGAAGGTGATGTCCTCGTGATCGGATTTTCGGCCTGTGAAAAACTTGGTGATGATGAGATCGAGGGGGTGAATCAGGAGAGTGCCGTCGGCGTTCGTATGGCAGCGGGAGGCGATGTCATCGAAGGCATCAGCCTCCAGCTCGTTGGGTTTTCGGAAAATATCCACCGGTTGCCCCAATCCGTGGATACGGATCATGCCGATTTCGTCCACGGCCTCCGCGATGTCCAGCCCGCGAACTTCCGTCCAACGGGGAATGCGGTGAAACGTCGCTTCGGGGAAATCAGCAAGAACAGATTCGAGTTCCTCCACCCAGGTGGATGTTGAGGCCATCGGCTCCAACCACAAATCCGCATCCTTGGTATGACGGTCGCGGCCATGGGCGATGACGGCCAGGCCTCCGATCACGATGACGCGGTGTCGGGAGGTCAGGAGTCCGAGGAAGGATTGAAGTGCGTCTGCCATTTTTCAGTGCTTTTCCGGATCTGCTCGGAGATATACCAGAAATCCGCGACGGAGTTTGGATTCTCAAGCCATGGCTGCGAGTTGTCGGTGATCTTGGAAGGGACGCGCGGGCCGTATTTTTCCTCCCGGCGCTTTTTCATGAACTGAAAGGCAATACGGCGCGCGTATTCCTCCTTCAGGCTCTGGATGGATGGGCGGTAGCTGAACTTCGTTGGAAGAATCCTAGACACGGCAAAACCCTAAACATTAAATTTTAAATTTCAAGGAAGAGGTTGAGGTGCCAAGGGCGCGAAGTTGTCCAAGTGTTCTTGAGGTTTAGAGTTTAGAATTTAAAGTTTCAAGATCTGCGGGGGTGGTGATTTTCGGGTTGGGAGAGGTGGAGGGGACTAGCTTCACTTTTTGACCGTAGGATTCGATGGCGGAGGTTTCGTCGGTGACCTCGATGACGCTTTCCAGGATGTGGGCGTAGGCGGCGCGGATGAGGTCGGCGCGGAAAATCTGGGGGGTTTCCATGAACCAGAGGTTCTCGCGGGGGACGGCGGCGGTGGTGAAACCGGATTCGTCGGAGCGGTTCAGGGTCTCGGTGACGCGGCGGGCGAGGGAGGCGGCTCCATGTTCCTTCGCGGCGGCGATGGTGGCTAGGATATCGGCCTGCGAGACGAGCGGGCGGGCGGCATCGTGGATGGCGATGAGTTCCGCATCCGGCGAGACGGCGGCGAGGCCATTGGCGACGGAGAGGTGGCGGGCGGCTCCGCCATCGATGCGGCGGACGGGTTTGGTTAAGGCGGTTTCGTCGAGGAGGGCGAAGCGCTCGGGCGGGCAAACTACTAGGATCTCCGTAATTGAATCGCAGGCGAGGAAGGCGTCGAGCGTGCGTGCAAGAACAGGTTTTCCATCGAGGGGCGCGGCGAGCTTGTCGAAGCCCATGCGGCTGCTCGATCCGGCGGCGACGAGGATGGCGGTGGTTTTCAAAACTTTAAATTTTAAACTCCAAATCCGAATGAAGAGGGTTGAACCGCCGCCAAGAGCGCAAAGGCTTGGCTAAATGAAAGGGTTTCGGATTTTTATCCCTTCGATGGTTTGGGTGTGGTTGAGGTCTTCGGAGAGGAGTTCGGTGGCGTTTGCGGTGGAGGCGGCGGCGATGATGAGTCCGTCCCAGAAAGAAATGTTGTGGAGGACGCTGGCGTCGATTCCCTGTTCGATCGTGCGCGGGCTCACCTGGACGATATCGAAGATCTGGAAATCCTGGAGGTGTTTTTTGGCTACGGCGGGCGGGATGCCGAGCTTGCGGGTGGCTGCGGAGTAGAATTCCTGCAAGACCTGGGTGGATATGACGCCGGTGCGTTGGGTTGCGTGTTCTGCGATGAGGGCGATGGCGGTTTGCTGCTTCGCGGGATCCGCGCGATCCGCGGAACAGATGAGAATGTTGGTGTCGAGGAATGTGGTTGCCGCCATGGTTCAGTGGCGGTGCAGTTCCTCACGGTTGATTTTCACGCCCTTGGAATCGCCGGATGATTCGCGTAGGCGCTGGATCATGGATTCGACCTTTCCAGCAGATCCTCGGGGATGGAGAGGGTGATGTTGGGCATGTGCACATAGTATGTGCGATTGGGCAGGGTGTCAATTTGGCTTTTGGAGGGGGATTCTGAAAACGCAAAGGCGCGAAGGCGCAAAGGGATATGGATGAGTCAGAGATCAGGGTAGTGGATTTTGGGGACTTCTTTATCGCCCCAGATGGGGTGGGTGGGGAAGAGGAGGTTATTGCCGTGAATGTCTTGGATGTGGCCGTCTTTGTTAATCGTGAAACTGCTCACTGAGTTGTCGATGCGGAGAGCGACGGCTTTGCCTTCGAAGGGCTTGGGATCAAACTTGGTGGTGCCGGGGATAATGGGGGCGAAGGCGATTATTCTTGAGGGGTTGCCTTTGGTGGAGAGGCCGGAGATATAGGCGAAGGACACCTCGCCTTTTTTGAGGGCTTGGCCGGGACGGATGTCGCCATCAGGTTTTTTGGTGTTTTTGATCTTCGCATAAAACATCAGTTCCGATTGGGTGATGTTCGTGGCGAAGAGCTGACGGAAGAGGGCGTTGGAGGAGGTGCCGGAGATGTTGAAGGTGTGTGTCGGGTGCTTGGCTTTGACCCGGGGTATTGTCGCGGGGCTTGGGTATTGGCCGTATTCGTTTTCGAACTCGAAAAGGGCTAGGCCGATCTGGCGGAGGTTGGAGATGGCTTCTGTTTGGTCGGGCTTCTTTCTGCTGCGCACTGTCATCGGCACGATGAGCAGTGCGATGACGAAAAAGACGGATGCGATGATGGTTCCGTAGAAGACCGGCTTGAACCATTTGGGTTGGCGGCTGAGGAGGTAGGGGTCGGGAGGGAGGGCTGAATCTTCTTCGGGCATGGGTTTTGGAGTAATTTTTTTCTCTGCGCCCCTTTATGGCCTCTGCGGTTTTGCGTTGAAAATGTTCGATGGCTTGGCGGATAAAATCCGCCGCCACTACAGGAGCTTCGACCGTAACAGGTCGGTAACCTGCTTGGGGTTGGGCTTTGTGGGGGCTGCCTTCATGACTTTTCCGGTGAGGAAGTTGATGAGCTTTTCGTTGCCGGCTTTGACGGCGGCGACTTCGGAGGGGTTTTCGGCGATGATCTGGTCGATGAGGGAATCGAGGTCTTCGGCGGAGGTGGGTTTGAAGCCCATTTCATCGGCGATGGCGGCAGGCGCTTTCTCGGGGGAGGCGAAGAGGACGGTGAAGACTTCCTTGGCTTGGTTCGGGGCGAGGGTTCCGTTTTCTACAAGAGTTAGGAGGTCGCGGAGTTTTTCCGGGGGGACGGGGCAATCGGCGATGGTGATGGATTGCTCGTTTAGGTGGCCGAGGAGGTTGTTGATGAGGAAGTTGGCGGTTTTCTTGGCGGGGATGGCCGGGTCGGCGGTGGCTTCGAAGTATTTCGCGAGGTGGGAGTCGGCGGTGAGGACGGAGGCGTCGTAGGGGGTAAGTCCGAAGTCGTTTTCGTAGCGGGAAATCTTGCTGAGGCGCGGCTCGGGGACGAGAGGCCTAACCGTTTCCAACAGCGGGGCGGTGGCGATGGGGAGGAGATCGGGGCAGGGGAAGTAGCGGTAGTCGTGGGCGTCTTCCTTGGTGCGCATGAGCTGGGTCTCGCCGAGGTCGTCGTTCCAGCGGCGGGTGGACTGGATCTGGGGGATGCCCATGCCGAGTTCTTCGGTCTGGCGGGCGATCTCGAAATGGATGGCGCGGCGGATGGCGGAGAAGGAGTTGAGGTTTTTCAGCTCAACCTTCGCGCCGAGGGGATCGGATTCCTTTTCGCGGAGGGAGATGTTCACGTCGCAGCGGAGGTTGCCTTTTTCGAGATCGGCATCGGAGGTGTCGCACTCGTGGAGGACGAGCTGGAGGGAGCGGAGGTAGGCGAAGGCTTCCTCGGCGGATTCCAGATCCGGCTCGGTGACGATCTCCATGAGGGGGGTGCCGGCGCGGTTGAAGTCGATGAGCGAGGTGGTGGCGAGGTGGGTGGATTTCGCGACGTCCTCCTCAAGGTGGATGCGGTTTAGGCGGACGACTTTGTTGGGAGTTTTGATGTTTTTCCGGGCATCGGTTGGGTAGCAATCGTCGAAGAGGGGCACGCCGCCGCCGAGGCAGAGGGGAAAATCCATCTGGGTGGTCTGGTAGTTTTTCGGCATGTCCGGGTAGAAATAATTCTTCCGATCCCAGCGGGAGAATTCCGGGGAGCCGCAGCCGAGTGCTAGGCCGGTGAGTAGGGTTTTCTCGATGGCGCGCTGGTTGAGGACGGGGAGGGCTCCGGGGTAGCCGAGGCAGACGGGGCAGGTGTTGGTGTTCGGGTCGTCGCCGAAGGAGGTGCGGCAGGCGCAGAACATCTTGGTGTCGGTGTTTACCTGGGCGTGGACTTCGAGGCCGATGGTGATTAATAAGGGCATAGGGTGGAGAGGAGGTTGAGATTTTCTTTCAACGCAAAGGCGCAGAGGTCGCGGAGGGGACGCAAAGCTGGGGTTGTGTTGTTGGATGTGTTTTTAAATGAACTAAAAATTTCCAGAGGACTGGCTTTGCGAGCCTTTGCGTTCTCTGCGGCTTTGCGTTGAAAATTTTTCGACTAGCCCAGGTTTTCGATGCGGAAGACGACGGGGGCGGAGTTGATGCAGTCGAGGGCTTCGATTTCGGCGAGGGCTTTGGTCAGTTTTCCGAAGGGGGTGGAGTGGAGGAGGAAGACCATATCGACGAATTCGGCGTCGGGGTTGGAGGAATCGACGGGGGAGTGGGTGCCGGAGATGCCGATCCTGTGGTTGGCAAGGACGGTGGCGATTTCGGCGACGACGCCGGGGCGGTCGGTGACATCGAAGCGGACGTAACAGGCGGTGCTGGTTTCCTCGATGGGGACGAGGGTTCCCTTTTCCCGGTAGGGGAGGAAGCCGCGGTGGCGGGCGGTGTGGGCGAGGTCGCGGGCGGCTTCGACGAGATCGGCGACGACAGAGGAGGCGGTGGGGCCCTGGCCGGCGCCGCGTCCGTAGAAGAGGGATTCGCCGGCGGCATCGGCGTTTACGGAGACGGCGTTGAAGACACCGTTGACGGAGGCGAGGATGTGCTTCCGGGAAATGAAGGATGGCTGGACGCGGAGCTCGACCGCACCGCCATCGCGCTCGCGGATGATGGCGAGGAGCTTGATGACGTAGCCGAGGGATTTCGCGAACTGGATGTCGGTGGGGCGGACCTGCTCGATGCCGGTGACGTAGATTTCCTTCGGATCGATGGGGAAACCGTAGGCGAGGGTGGCGAGTAGGATGGCCTTGTGGGCGGCGTCCCAGCCGTTGACGTCGAGGGCGGGATCGGCTTCCGCGTAGCCGAGATCCTGGGCTTCCTGGAGGGCGGTCGGGTAGTCGATGCCGCGCAGGGTCATCTGCTCGAGGATGTAGTTCGAGGTGCCGTTGATGATGCCGGTGAAGGAGTGGATGCGGTTGCCAACGAAGGAGTCCTGGACGGTCTTGACGATGGGAATGCCACCCGCGATGGCGGCCTCGAAGAAGATGGGGGTCTCCATTTTCCGGGAAATGGCGAAGAGCTCGACCCCGCGCTCGGCGAGCAGGGCTTTGTTGCCGGTGACGACGGGCTTTTTCGCGAGGAGGGCTGCGGCGACGATTTCAAAGGCATCGGTGGTGCCGCCTATGAGTTCGACGACGATATCGACGGAGGGGTCGTTGACGAGTTCGTGCCAGTCGGTGGTGAGGATTTCCGGTGGGACGGCGGAGGATGTGGCGCGGGCTTTGTTGGGATCGCGGACGAGGATTTTTGTGATCCCTAGGGAAACGCCTTTGCCGGTGCGCTCCGAGATGAGTTCTCCGTTTTTCTCAAGGGTGTTCCACACGCCGGAGCCGACGGTGCCGAATCCCGCCAAGCCGATACCAAGTCTGTTGCAGTCGCTCACGGGGGGAGGGTGAGGCTTAAAATTTCAAATCTCAAACTTCAAATCTCAATCAAGAAGGGGAAGTTACGGATAATTGGGCATGGCGGATGCAATCCGCCGCCACGGACTTACAGATCGCCTGGCGTGAAACCCATGACGATGTCGAAATTCGCCGCCAGCTCGCCGGCTTTGCTATCGGGGATGGGGGTGAAATCCCGGATGATGGCGTCGCGCAGTTTCACCTCCTTCACCCGCGATAGCAGACCATCCTTCTCGTTTTTCTCTTCGCCCTTGATGTAGAGCTGGGTCGTCCATTTTTCCCTGCCTTTGAGTTTCACTGCGAAGTGGATGTGCGGGGTGCGGCCCGGGTAGGAGACGGGTTTGATGGTGCGGAAATAGTATTCGCCGGTGGTGCCGGTGAGGAAACGGCCGAAGCCCTGGAAATTCGTGTCGCGTTTCTCGGCTCCGCTGCTGCCCTTGTGGAGATAGACGCCGCTGTGATCGACCTGCCAGATCTCGACCAGGGCGTTGCGGATCGGCGAGCCGGTGGGGTCGAGGATGCGTCCGCTGAGGTGGGTGATCTCGCCGAGGGAGGGTTTCAGGTTGTCGTTGACGATGATCAGGTCGTTGTCGGTATCGAGCGGAAGGTCGGCGGGGTAGAACGGCCCTTCGGTTTGTTTCGGGGTCTGGGTGAGCGCCTCGGCGAAGGCGCCGGGGATCCAAAGCCCTGCTGCGCCGATGGTGAAATTGCGGACGAAATTGCGGCGTGATTGATCCTGGTGGTACATGGTTTAGTGGGATTTTCCGGAGCGTAGGATGTTGCGGCGCGAAATCAATCCTCCATGTCAGGGTCGAAGCCGCAGCTTGCGGGGGATTGGTTTCTCTGCATGATGTGGCCGTGGCGGAGGTAATCAGAAAAGCATTGGTTAAGCCGCCGGGGGCGGCGCTCAAAGAGCATTTCGGGTTTTCCAAATTCCTGGACGGACAGGAGGAGGTGATTTCGGAGATTGTTTCCGGGCGTGACGGGCTGGTGGTGATGCCAACGGGTGGGGGGAAATCGCTGTGTTTCCAGATTCCGGCGCTGTGTTTCCCGGGGGTGACGCTGGTGATTTCCCCGCTGATTGCGCTGATGAAGGATCAGGTGGACGCGCTGCAGGCGCGTGGCATCGCGGCGACGCTGATCAACTCGACATTGTCCTGGCCGGAGCAGAAGGAGCGGCTGGATGGGATGAAGCGCGGGGATTTCAAGCTGGTGTATGTGGCTCCGGAGCGGTTCCGGGCGGAGAGTTTTTTGCGGGCGCTGGAGGGGGTGGAGATCTCGCTGTTCGCGATCGATGAGGCGCACTGCCTTTCCCAGTGGGGGCATGATTTCCGGCCGGACTACATGCGGCTGGGGAAGGCGTTGGAGAAAATCGGCAGGCCGCAGTGCGTTGCGCTGACGGCTACTGCGACTCCCGTAGTTCGCGAGGATATCATGAAAGTGCTCGGGCTGCGGGAGCCGTTCGAGCGGGTCAGCGGATTCTCGCGGCCCAACCTTTCGCTGGGGATCACGGCGGTGGACAAGGCGGCTCAGAAGGACGAGCGGATCAAGGCGGTGATCTCCGCGCACAAGACCGGGATCATCTACTGCGCGACGCGGAAGAAGGTGGACCTCGTTTCCGAGACCTTGGCGAGCTGGGGGGTGAAATGCGTTTCCTACCACGGCGGGATGGGCGATGCGGAGCGGGTCAAGGCGCAGGAAATTTTCATTTCCAAAAAAGTCGGTATCGCGGTGGCGACGAATGCCTTCGGGATGGGGATCGACCGTGGGGATGTGCGGTTCGTGATCCATTACGAGATCCCCGGCAGCGTGGAGGCGTATTACCAGGAGGCGGGACGCGCCGGGCGGGATGGGGAGGCGGCGGTGTGCGAGCTGCTGTTCAATTATGCGGACACGCGGACGCAGGAATTTTTCATCGACGGGGCGAACCCTTCTGCGGTGGTGGTGCGACAGATCTATCAGTATCTTCTCAACGAGGCGGATGGGAACCACGAGGTTTTCCGGACGCTGGAGGACATCGCGGAGCATGCGGATGTGAAAAACTCCATGGCGGTGGGCAGTGCGCTGACGGTGCTGGCGCGGGGGAGGTTCATTGAGAGATTCGATGTGAAGGGGAAACGGATGCGGGGGACGCGTCTGCTGAAGCCGGAGCTTTTGGTGCGGGACATGAAGCTGGACGAGGAGGCGATGGAGAAAAAGGACGCCCGCGACCGCGAGAAGCTCAAGGCGATGGTGGAGATGTGTTTTTCTCGGACCTGCCGCCAGCAGTGGATCCTCGAGTATTTCGGGGAGGCGAACGCCCAGACCTGCGGGAACTGCGATGTCTGCCGTGACCGCAGCGCCGGGGATTTTCGAAAACCAACTCCGGAGGAGGAGATGCTGGTGAAAAAGGCCTTGGCGGGGGTCGCGAGGATGTCCCGGCGTGGGGCGGAGGGCTGGGAGGGGCGTTTCGGAAAAGGCCGCATCATCCAGATGCTTTCCGGCAGCAAGTCCCAGGAAATCCTGAACAACCGGCTCGACCAGCTCACCACCTACGGCATCCTCGCGGACAAGAACACAGGCTACCTCAACGGCCTTTTCCGCTCGATGGCGGAGGAGGGGCTGGTGATCACACAGACCGGGGATTACCCGCTGATGACCCTCTCGGAAAAGGGCGAGGCGGTGATGCTTGGCAAAGGGGCATTCGAGCTTAGGTGGCCGGATGAGGTGGCCAAGCCGCAGGGGCTGGAGGAAAAGGATTTCGATCCGCAGCTTTTCACGATGCTCAAGGATCTGCGCTACAAGATCGCGAAGAAAGACGGCGTGCCGCAATACATCGTTTTCTCCAACAAGGTGCTGGAGGCGCTTACCAAATTCATGCCGTCTGATGTAGGGCAGGCGCTGGCGGTGCCGGGAATTGGCGAGGGCAAGGCGCAGACATACCTCCCCCCTTTCCTGGAAATGATACGCACCTATCGGGCGATGCGCTGACTATTCCTCCTCGGGAAGATCCACAATGATCGCACGCTTCGGGGTCTCCGGCGAAGTGGCGGCAACCGGTTTTTCCACCGGCGCTTCGGGATCCTCCTCGGGCACCGCTTCGGGCGGGGTGGGGTCGGCCGCAGCAACTTGTAGCGGTGCGGAGGCGGGTGGTGACAGTCGTGCATCCAGGCTCTTGAAAATCTCCATCCCGCCCCAAACCAGGCCGCCGGTGATCAGGATCATCCATACCGCTGCAACCGCCCCTCCTCCGGAGCTTTTCGCTTTCTCCGTTTCCCTCGCCGGGGCAGCCGGAGCCGGATCGGAGAGGTCGAGGAAGGATTCCGCCGATTCGGAATCGATTAGGGCCGTCGGCACGAGATCGTCGATCCACGGGCTGACATCCACCCCTACGTAGTCGCCGTATTGCCTGAGAAAACTGCGGGCGTAGAGCGGACTGGTAAAATACCCGAAATCATCGGCCTCCAGCGCCTCGACCACAGCGCGGGGGAGCCGTGCACGGTAAACGGCGTCATCAACCGTCAGATCCGAGGCTTCGCGCGCACGGCGCAGTGTTATTCCGAGGTTCTCTTCCATCACGACTTGAGCATGAAAGCGCATCCGGCGTCATCTTGCAACAGGTGTGAGAGGTGCGGAGGGACTTTGTTGCCATTGGCCGGCTACAGCTCCCCGTTTTTGATGTTTAAGCCACGCACTATTGACCTTGACGCTGTCGGACGCTCTGGCCTTTATCGGCGCGACATTTCCTCCAATATGACAGCTTCCATAAAATCTCCGTCGTGCTGCGGCCGGCTTCAGGCACGCATCGCACTTTTCGCCTTGGCAATCATAGCCGCATTCGCCGGCCCACTGAAGGCCCAGGATTTCGAAGGGAAGAACATCACGGATGTGGACATCCGCTACCGCGGCGCCAAGACGGTTGACGAGGCGCGCATCCGCAACCTGATGTCCACCAAGGCAGGCACCCAATACCGCGCCGAGCGCCTCGACAACGACATCAAGACCCTTTTCGAATCAGGTCTCGTCGATGACGTGAAATTCCTCGCCGAGTCTGCCGGGGGTGGTGTCAGGGTCATCGCCGACGTGCTGACCCGTCCGGCGATCAACGGTGTCGGGTTCGTGGGCAATACGATTTTTTCGGATCAGAAACTGGCGAAGGAAACGAAGCTGAAATCTGGTGGTGCGATGGGGGATTCGGAGATCCTGGAGGCTCGCCGGAACATCGAGAAGTATTACCAAGGCTACGGCTACCCGGATGTGCTTGTGACCCACCGCACCCAGGGGACAGGCCAGGCCGGCCTTTCCGACCTGATCTTCGTGATCGACGAGGGCGCGAAAAACGAGGTCCGCAAGATCCGCTTCGAGGGCAACACGGTTTTCACCTCCAAGGAACTGCGCAAGGAAATGAAGACCAAGCCGAAGGGCTGGTTCTCATGGCTCACCAAGTCCGGACGCTTCGAGTCCTACCAGCTCGATGAGGATCTGGACAAGGTGCTCGATTACTACCGCAGCAGGGGTTATCTCCGCGCCAGCAGCCCGGGCATGCGCCGCGATCCTGTCGGCGATGGCCGCGTCGATCTGGTCATCCCGATCAGCGAGGGCGACAAATACACGGTCGACGGGGTGAGCTTCGGCCAGATGAGCGTTTTCAAGGCTGAGGATCTCTACCCATCCATGAAGCTGAATGGTGGGGACGCTTATTCATCCTCCGAGATGCGCGATGACATCAAGACGATACGCAGCTTCTACGGTTCCCGCGGCTATGCGGATGCCGTGGTTTCGCCGGACATCAAGGATGCCGGACCGAACAAGGTGTCGATCAAATACCTGATTTCCGAAGGTTCGCGTTACAAGGTCGGGAGAGTCAATATCCAGGGCAACACCAAGACCAAGGACAAGGTCATCCGCCGCGAGGTGCCTCTCAAGCCGGGCGACTGGTTCAACAGCGTCGAGCTTGAAACGACCAAGGCTCGCCTTCAGAATCTCCAGTATTTCGGGGATGTGCAGGCCAGCGGCACACCGTCGGGCAACGGCTACCGCGATGTCGATATCCTCGTCGAGGAGCGCAACACCGGCTCGGTGGGCGTTGGAATCGGCTTCAGCTCGATTGACAATATCGTCGGCTTCCTCACCCTTGAGCAGACCAATTTCGATATCATGAATCCCTGGGCGTTCACCGGTGGCGGCCAGCGCTTCTCGATGAGTCTCCGCGCCGGTTCGGAACGCAGCGAGTTCAGTGTTTCGCTGGTCGAGCCATGGTTCCTGGATCAGCGCCTCGCGCTCGGAGGTGAGCTATTCTACCGCCAGTCACGCTATTTCAGCGATGTGTATGAGCAGACGAACGCAGGCGGCTCGATCTACATACGCAAGCCCCTCACCGAGAAATCCTCGCTGAAGCTGGAATACCGCCTCGAGCAGATCGGGGTGGAAGTCGATAACTCGGCAACACCCTTCTACATGGCGAACGTTGAGGATGGCGATTTCATCCGCAGCGCGGTGACCCTCAACTATCTCTATGACAACCGCGACAGCACACTCCAGCCGCGCAGCGGGGAGCGTGTTGATGTCTCCCTCTCCATGGCGGGCGGGATTTTCGGCGGCGATGTGGATACGGTCACATTCTCGGCCCAAGGAGCGAAATACTGGAATCTGAAATGGGACACGATCCTCTCGCTCAACGGCGAGCTCGCCTTTGTGGATTCGCTCAGCGGCGACGTACCGGTGTTCGACCGCCTTTTCCTTGGCGGTGGCCGCACCCTGCGGGGCTTTGAGTTCCGTGACATCGGCGGCCCGCGTGATTCCGGCCCAGGCGGATCGAATGAGGTCGTTGGCGGGCAGTCGCTTGGTTATCTCAGTGCGGAATACACCGTGCCAATCATCGACACGGTGCGCGCCGCAGTGTTCTATGATATCGGCTACGTCAACACCGGCTCATGGGAAATCGCCCCCGATGATGTTTACAGCGATGTCGGCATAGGTGTGCGCATCAAGCTCCCGATCAGCCCCGTGCCCCTCGCGCTCGACTATGCGGTTCCTGTCAGCTCACCCGATGATTTCGCCGACAAGGGCGGCCAGTTCAACTTCTACCTGAACTACGAATACTAGGCCTGAAAAGGAAATTGGAGATTGAAAAATTCGATATAAGTGATCACGCCTCAGTCGCTTGCGTGTGGAGTGGCATCTACCCGTTGGATGAAAGGCTCGCATCTGGCAAGTCATTGAGGATGAGGGTCTTAATATCCCAATCACAAATTCCCAATGTCCCTTTTATACTAAGCCGTAGCGGAAAGTTTTGATCCGGCGGGATGGCTTCACAGCCTTCCCGTTTGTCATTTCCGCAACCCGGCAGCCGCTTCGCGTTTCTCTCTCGCGCGTTTCAGGGATGCGAGGTTTACGCGGGGGCGGAGGAGGTATTTCCCGCAGATGTAACCTGCCAGCGCTCCGCCGAGATGGCAGGCGTGGCTGACCTGGAAAAGGCCGACCATGCCGCTATCGACGAGCTGCCTGCCCCATCGGGCCAAGGGGCCGGTGGGCAGATCAGGGTTGAGAACGGATAGGGCGAGGTTTGCGAGGATGATGGCAAGGCCGATGGATCTGCCGCTCAGGAAAAAGGGCAGGAATTTCGAATCGGGAGAGAGGGTCGTGAGCAGGACGAGGAATCCGAAACAGATTGCCGATGATCCGACCAAAGTCTGCGGGGGTGTTGTCACGGCAGGAGTGAGGAGCAAGAAAAGCGCGCCGCCTGTGGCCACGGAAGACAGCGCCAGCAGCCAGAATGTTTTTTTCGAAACGACGTGCTCTAGCTTCGGGCCGAGCAGGAGGATGCAGGCGGCGTTGGCAAGGAGATGGAACCAGTTTGCGTGGATGAGGGAGTACGAGAGCGGCTGCCAGAACGAGCCGGAGAGGACGGCGTTTTCCGTAAGTCCGAGGAACTGATGGGCTAGGTGCATTTTTCCCGCCGCAGGGACGGCAAAATCCCAGATATATGGGATGGATTGGGCGGCCAGCAGTATCCTCAAGAGCATCCACGTGGCGCGGGCGTCCCTCAACTGGCGCAGGCTGCGGCCGAATCGGCCGGAACTTCCGCCCATTGTAGAGAGGGTGTCGGGGCTGGCGGGAGGAACCATCGCTTAAAGTTCAAATCTCAAAATTCAACTCCCAACGGAGAACCAGGAACAAAATCCCTTCCTTGAATTTTGAGTTTTGGAATTTGAATGTTCACTCTTGGTGCCTTGCGCGTGGCTCTCGCTTCGCGATGGTTTCCGCACCGGGGGCGGTGACAAAAGGCCCGCCTTCGAGGGGGGCTACGCCGGTGAAGGCCACATCCGGCATGTCGGTGGGGCGGCCGGCGAGGGGGAAATCCTTGCGCAGCGGGAAGAACGGGTAGCCCTCCCACATGAGGATTCGCTTGAGGTTCGGGTGTCCGGAAAAGGGGATGCCCATCATGTCCCAGACCTCGCGCTCATGCCAATCCGCCGCTTCCCAGAGGTGGGTGGCGGTGGGGACGGATTCGTCCTCGGAAACCTTGGCCTTGAGGCGGAGGTGGCGGGTGTCGTCCAGCGATGCAAGCTCATAGACCATCTCGAAACGGGGATCCTCGCCGAAGTGGTCGAGGGAGGAGATGTCCAGCAGGAACTCGTAACCAAGCTTTTCCTTGCAGAAGGCGAGGGCATTTGGAAGCGCCTCAAGGCTGAGGTTCAGGGTGTTTTCTCCCCGGAATTCAACTTCGGAAAGGATGCCTTCTGCGAGAGCTTCGCGGAGGGCGGGGATGTCGGTGGCGGCGGACATGGGAAGAAGTGAAAAGTGGCTGGTGATCAGTGAGCAGTGGAAGACGAAGGCTATGCGTTCTCCTCGAAGAAGGTTCGTTTCTGATCTTGGGTGGAGTGCTCCAGATCGATTTTCTCCTGAAGTTTCATGAGGCCTTCGATGAGGGCTTCGGGGCGCGGAGGACAGCCGGAAATATAGACATCCACGGGGATGAGCTTGTCGATGCCCTGGAGGACGGCGTAGGAGCGGTACATACCGCCGGAGGATGCGCAGGCGCCCATGGCGATGCACCATTTCGGCTCCGGCATCTG
>Ga0163144_10017613_pt1 | contig 14546 bp, 15 predicted proteins | sample OliLak19BULKMAT1_FD_123175 | JGI IMG/M metagenome (GOLD analysis project Ga0163144, IMG submission 123175) | Freshwater microbial mat bacterial communities from Lake Vanda, McMurdo Dry Valleys, Antarctica - Oligotrophic Lake LV.19.BULKMAT1 | ecosystem: Environmental > Aquatic > Freshwater >... | reverse complement strand
TGAAATACGGGACCCACCACATCCTTGTGCATGGCACCAGGAAGGACGATATCGTCGGAATCGTGAGCAGCTTCGATCTCCTGCGTGTGATCGCTGGAGACGCGGACGCCCCGGAGAGGTGAGGACATGACCCATAACGAGGGATTCGATAGGACCGTCGGTCGCATCGCCGGCGCCATTTACGGGGACATTCTGGAGCGCTTTCCGGAACCGCCGATGATGATGATCCCGCCGATCACCTTCAAGGTCCGCAAGGCCATCGAGCCGTTCACCGACATCCGCCGCCTCACGACGGATCAGAAAAAGACCCTCGCCGAGGATATCCGGGTGGCCATCATCCCCATGCTTTATTCGTACGAGATTGATCCAGAGGAGATCGAGAAGCTGGCGCCCGTGATCGAGTCGGCGGCTTACGCCGCGCTCGTCGATGAATCGACGTGATCGTTGGGGAGGGGGAGGTGGACCATGAAGCGGGGTTACGTTCATCACCAGGAAAAACGCATCGCAGCGCTCGTGGGCGCATTGCTGGGCCTGGGCGCGCCGCTGGGCTGGTTGTTCTGGCGCTCGCTGTCTTCCCATGGCGCCTGGCTTCAGGCTGAGATCGATCAATTCGGAGTTCTTTATGGCTACATGTCCATCGGCACGACGTTCATCTTCGCGATGTTCGGATATTCGCTGGGCCGCCGCAGCGACCATGCCGTGGACGAGACGGACTCCATCAAGTTCGAGCTCGAGATGATAAGCGCCCTCGCTTACCGGGACGCCCTCACCGGCCTCAATAATGCCCGTCATCTGCACGACCAGCTGAACACCGAGATCGAATCCGCCATCCGGTATGGAACGCCCATTTCCTGCCTGATGATCGATATCGATGACTTCAAAAGAATCAACGATTCGCACGGCCACCCGTTCGGCGACCACGTCCTCTCCACGCTTGCGCGGACGATCAAGGACTGCGTGCGGCAGGTTGATATCGTGGGACGCTTGGGCGGCGAGGAATTTCTGGTTATCATGCCGCATACCACGATTGAGCTCGCCCTGCCCGTGGCTGAGCGGATCCGCGTGGGCGTCATGAAAAGCTCGATCACGATCGACAACGAGGCCATCCCGGTGACGATCAGTCTCGGCCTCGCGAGTTTCTCGTTGAACGACACACCCGACAAGAGCAGTCTCCTGAAGGCCGCGGACGACGCCCTTTATCTCGCCAAGCGAAACGGAAAGAACAGGACGGTCAGCGCCCGCGTCTCCCGGCATTCCGAGAAAACGTAACCCTGATCTCGTTCGACCGGGGCGTGAGCTGGTTCTCCCGGCTGTTGACGCACCATGGGTAACCGGATCCGGACTCCGACACCTGGAAGCCGAATTTCGGATTGGCGCGGTGGGAATAGTTGAATATTAATTCTTCTCGAACCAATGAGACACGCGGCCCGTAGGGAGTTGAGCGATTGAATTGAACGATAGGGCAGGAGCGAATTATGCGAAGGCTTTGGATCTCATTTTCAGCGGTCATCATTTTGTCCTTCGGCGTTCTGGGGTGGGTGGGAACCCAGATCTACCAGGAAATGCCGCCGTTGCCGGATGAAGTGGCTACCCCCGACGGCCGGGTTGTCATTGAGAAAGGCGAGATTTCGAGAGGGCAGAACGTCTGGCAGGCGATGGGCGGGATGCAGGTGGGCTCCGTGTGGGGACACGGCAGCTACGTCGCGCCGGATTGGAGCGCGGACTGGCTTCACCGGGAATGTGTCTTCATTCTCAACGAATGGGCCCGGGAAGAAGGCGCCACCTACGACGCCCTCCCGTCCGAACGCCAGGCGGCTCTTCGGCAACGTCTCAAGGAGATGATGCGGAAGAACACATTCGATGCCACCGCCGGCCGCATTACCATAGAGCCGGTGCGGGTTCTCGCCTACGAGGCCAATTCCGCTCACTATTCCGACGTTTTCTCCAAGGGCCGCAGCGCCTACGCGATTCCGGAAGGCGCTGTCAGTGATCCCAAGCGCCTGCAGGCGCTATCCTCTTTCTTCTTCTGGACTTCCTGGGCGACCGCCACGAACCGGCCGAACGCGCAACTCACCTATACCGGTAACTGGCCTCATGAACCGCTGATCGGCAACAAGCCTTCCGGGGAGGCCGTTGTCTGGACCGGTGTTAGCATTCTCATGCTGCTGGCCGGGATCTGCGCGCTTGTCTGGTTTTACGTCTCACGGGTACCGGATCCGGAACGCGTTGACGTGCCTGAAGCCGATCCTTTGCTCGGGTCCGTGCCTACCCCGTCTCAGCTCGCCACGCTGAAATATTTTTGGGTGGTCAGCGTAATGATTCTCGTCCAGATCCTCGCAGGCGTGATCGTGGGTCATTACGGTGTCGAGGGAGACGGATTTTACGGCATTCCGCTGTCCCAATGGCTGCCGTACAGCGTTGCGCGCACCTGGCACGTTCAGCTTGGGATTCTCTGGATCGCCACCGCTTGGCTCGGGGCCGGGCTGTTTATCGGTCCCGTGGTGAGCGGAGTCGAGCCGAAGGGGCAGGCGCTCGGGGTCAACGTTCTGTTCGGCGCTCTTGTTCTCGTCGTCGCCGGCTCAATGGCGGGACAATGGATGTCCATCATGAATAAGTTCAGCGGCACCAGTGACCTGTGGTTTTATTTCGGCCACCAGGGCTACGAATACGTGGATCTGGGGCGCGTTTGGCAAATCGCGCTCCTGGTGGGTCTTTTTCTTTGGCTCTTTCTCGTGGTTCGGGGGATCGCGCCCGCGCTGAAGAAACCCGGAGACCAGAAGCATCTTTTGGCCCTGTTCCTGATCTCATCGGCGGCCATCGCTATGTTTTACGGCGCCGGGCTCGCCTGGGGACGCAACACCCATCTCTCGATCGTGGAGTACTGGAGATGGTGGGTCGTTCATCTGTGGGTGGAAGGATTCTTCGAAGTTTTTGCGACCGTGGTCATCGCGTTCTTCTTCACGCGCCTCGGCCTGATCAAGGGGAGGCTGGCCGCGCACGCTTCTCTTTTGGCAGCAACGATTTACCTGTCGGGAGGAATCATTGGGACCTTGCATCACCTCTACTTCTCCGGCACTCCGCCTGCCGCGCTCGCGTGGGGGTCGGTCTTCAGCGCGCTGGAGGTGGTTCCGCTGGTTCTCGTCGGCTTTTCCGCGTGGGAGGACGTGAAGATGTCCCGGGCTTCAAAGTGGGTCAGAAACTATCGATGGCCGATCTATTTTTTCCTCTCGGTGGCGTTCTGGAACATGCTGGGTGCCGGACTCTTCGGTTTCATGATCAACCCTCCGATCGCCCTCTATTACATGCAGGGCTTGAACACGACGGCGGTCCACAGCCATGCGGCGCTGTTCGGCGTATACGGTATGTTGGGAATAGGGCTCATGCTGTTCTGCCTCAAGGCCATGTCGCCGGACCGGGCTTTCAGGGAAGGCCTGGTTAGGTTTTCGTTCTGGTCCATCAATGGAGGACTTTTTGCGATGTGCGTTCTCAGCCTTCTCCCCGTTGGTCTGATGCAAACCTGGGCGTCGGTGGAGGTGGGGTATTGGTACGCGAGAAGCCCGGAGTTCATGCAGCGGCCCGTGGTGAACGTTTTCCGATGGCTCCGGGTGCCCGGGGATACGATTTTCGCGGCTGGAGTCGTCGCCATGTCTCTCATCATTCTCTTTCCTAAATTGCGGTTTGCACCCCGAGCAGCGCCAGGCGGGCGGTGAGCGCCTTCCGGCTTCAGCCTTACCGGCTCTTCTTCCCGCTGGGCGTGATGGGCGGTGTGCTCGGCGTGGGCGCCTGGGTCTTGTGGACCGCGGGTGTGAAAGTACCGAATGTCAGCTTTCTGCACGCGACCCTCCAGAGCGAGGGATTCCTTGCCTCATTTGTGGTTGGATTTCTGTTAACCGCATTCCCGCGGTTCGCCGGCGCCCCTCCCGCCGCGGGTGGAGGAATCGCGCTGGTCTTTTCGTCGGCGATCGCTTTCTATGGATTCGCCCTGGCGGGAAGGATGGCGGTCGCCGAGACGGCTTTCCTCGTCATGATAACGTCACTCCTTCTAACGCTCGCGAAAGCGCTCCCCTACCGCACAAAACCGCTCCCCGAACCATTCGTCCTGATTGGCTTTGCCCTTTTACACGCGATTGCCGGACCGGCTCTCATTTTGTGGAGCCGTTTCGGTGAGCGTTCGTTCAACGCCTACTTCATCGGGCGGCAGATGATACAGGTGGGATTTCTGTCCTGCGCGGTGCTGGGCGTGGTGGGAAAGCTGGGCCCGTTTCTTATGGGCTACTCCGATGAATCGCCCGACAAGTCCGTTAACCCGAATCGTGTCTGGGCCCGCGTCGCTCACGCGACAACGGGTGCGGCGCTGATCTTAACGTTCGTATTCGAACCGTACTTCCCGCAGTCGTCTCTTGGCCTGCGCGCCGCCATCATCGTGGCGCATCTGGCCACGTTCGGCCGCGTATTTCGGACGGTCCGGCACAAGGGAATCGCAAATCGGATTTTCGCTCTCTCAACCTGGCTTGTCGCCGCTGGTTATTGCCTTGCCGCCCTGTTTCCCGGATACCGAATCGCGGCGCTGCACGTCGTCTTCATCGGCGGCTTCAGCCTGATGATCTTCTCGTTCGGATCGGTCATTGTGCTCACTCATGGAGCTCGCGCCGACGAGCTTAAGGGGAGGATGATGTTTCTGAGAATCGCCGGCGGTCTGGTCGGCACCGGCCTCTTGCTCCGCTTGGCCGCCGATTTCGATGCAGACCACTACATGGCCCTTTTGCACTCCGCTGGGGGCTTCTGGGTCGCCGGCTCTGTGGTTTGGCTGGTCCATCTCTGGAAGCCGCCCGTCACGCGGTGATCAACCAGTTGCGAATCTCGTCTAAACCGGAAAGGTCTCCTTCGCACTTCCTGCTTCGAAGACCAGCCCCCCGTCGGTAGATCCATCCCTTAGAAACGAAGAATCACTGAGACCGAACCCTCCGAAGCTCGCATCGACCGTAGGAGGGGCGCCACAGAGGAAGAGATTGATTTCTCGTGATAGAATCGGGTCGAAAGTGGGACCTTGAGAACCGGTACGATTCCCTTGATTCCGCTACCAGTTTTCTGGAAGAAGTCATTTGTTTGGAGGCCATGTGGGAAAGTTGTGGTGGTTAGCTGTCGGTACATTCGCCGGAGGATTTGGACGCTATTTCTTGGCGGGAGCGGTCAGCCGCTTTACTGGATCAGGCTTCCCTTATGGGACGCTCGTCGTGAACAGTCTCGGATGTCTTGTCATCGGGATGGGAAGCGCGCTTGTCGAATACAAGAACCTTCTCGGCCCAGAAGCCCGTGTGTTGCTGATGGCGGGATTCTGCGGAGCCTTTACGACATTTTCGACGTACATTTTCGAAAGCATGAGCCTGCTCAAGGACGGTGAAATCCTTCGTGCCATGCTGAACCTTGGTGGGAGTGTGCTGCTCGGGTGCCTCGCGTTTCTGCTGGGGCAGATGCTCGTCCGGGCGATTTAGGCGGTGCTACCGCGGACTTCTTGGTGGTTCAGCCCCGGAATGATGAGCAGGTTGCTTTAGCCCGCCAAAAGCCAGTTGCGAATCTCGTCCAGTGAGGGGAGCATCTCTTTTCGGATACAGGGGAGGGGAATCTAGGGGGAGAATTCGGCGGGGGCCTCAGGAAAGGTAATTCGAAAAGTGGTGCCTTTTCCTTTCGCGCTTTCCAGATCGATGGTGCCGCCGTGCTTTTGAACGATTTCAAAAACCAGGGACAATCCGAGCCCGGTTCCTTTGCCCACGTCCTTGGTCGTAAAGAAAGGCTCGAATATTTTTTTTTGGATCTCCGGAGGGATGCCGGCCCCCGTATCCATCACTTCGAGCAAGACGCCGCTCCTCGCGTCGAACTGGACGCGCGCCGTCCTTACCTCCAGCTTCCCACCGTGGGACATGGCATCGATCCCGTTGTTGCAAAGATTGATAACCACCTGTTGGATCCGGTTCTTATTGCCAAGAATAAGAGGCACATCCGGTGAAAGGTCGGCTTTGATCTCCACATTCCGCACTCTTCCCTGCGCATTGATAAGGGAAAACGACTCGTTGATCGCGTCGTTGATATTCAGAGGATAATGTTGATCGGTGTTGGAGGTTCGAGAAATCGTCAGAAGGTCTGAGACCAGCGTTTTGCATCGCAAAGTCTCCCTTTCGATGTGGCGCAAGGGGTTGGCCAACGGGTCGTCTTCCTTTAAATTGTGCAAGAGGGCTTGCGAAAAACCCAAAATAACGGCGAGCGGATTGTTGATCTCATGAGCCACTCCTCCGGCGAGCTGGCCGACGGCGGACAGCTTCTCGGATTGATGAATCACGTTCTCCAGCCGTTTTCGGCCCGTGATGTTCTGGACGATGACAAGGAGTTTCTCGTTGGAAATGGACAGGAACCGCGCCTCAAATATTTTTCCTTCCTGGCCCATGGGCAAGTTGTACTCGACCGTGACCATTTGACCGGACGCTTTCGCCTTGTCCATTGCGTTTCGAAACCGAAGCCTGAGTTCCGGGGATGGTACCGCGTCGAAGCGCTTTCCCACCAGGCCACCGAAAGGTGCGCAGACATCCGAGATGTTGCTGGCGCTGAAATTGGTGATCACTCCGTCTTCCGCCACGCGGAAAATAATGTCGGGCCATGCCTGCAGAATGGCGCGCATTTCAGAGCTCGCTTCCATGAGTTCTTTGGAGCTTAAGTCGAGGGACCGCTCTAGCATCTCACGATCGTCATCAAACTGCTGATACGTCAGGTCAACCACCCGCACAAACGCGGCCAATTCCGGCGATAGCGCCGCATTTTCCCCAAGAAATCGCCTGAGTTGTCGCTGGAGTATATTGTGCATGAGGTCTTATGATTCAGCGATCGTGGTTATTGTCATCGTCTGATTGTGAAGTTCACACTTGGCACTGGGAATGAAGGGTGCAATTTCGCCGTACGAATAAAAACCAGCGAGGCAGGTCGTCTCTCCGAGAACGTCCCTCACGGCTTCCACCTCTTCCTCAACGCGCTGCTTGAGAATAAGCTTTCGGCCCACGCAGCTGATCAGGATGGCCAGATCTGCCTTCGTCGAACCGATCGTTGCATAGGACGTTTCCGCCGCTCCGTGGGCTCCGTTGATCAGTCGGTCGAAATTGGCTTTCATCAGACGAGCGTACGCCCCTTCGGGGACATCGCCCGCGAACGTCATGCTTTTGTCTGCTTCGTTCACCGCCAAAATCGTCCGAACCACGCCGCTCGACCCATCTTTTTTCATCAGCGAAAGGGGAAACAGAAGCCCTGTGGCCGGCAATCCGGCCGCGTGTTCGCCGAGATACGTCTTATAGAGATCCAATGCCGATTTTCCATCGAGTTCATACAGAACGTTTCCTTTGGATCGGGTGATCATCCGGTCCGGGCCGAAGGTGTCCCATCCGCCCAAAGAGCCGAACCCGATTTTTAAACGTTCGCCATAAAGGCCCAGCACAACGACAGAATGGGACGCTGGCTGATCGTCCCAGAGTACCAGCGTTTTCTTGAATTGTTCGCCGTCCGAGGATAGGCCGCCCGTCACGGAGACGTAAGCGGGAAGCGCCTCAGTGAGCCCCCGCGCAAGCTCGCTGCCATTGACTTCGAGCCCGTCGGAAATGACGAAGACATGAACAAGGCCAGGGCTGCTCAGGGCCCGCGCCAGCCCTTTTCCGGTCTCGAAACTTTCCTTGGCATCTTTGATATGAGCCTTGGCTCCTTCGATGCGTGAGTGCTCGAAGCAAACAGCGGTCACAACAAAAGAATCATCTAGAACCTGGGTGTCGAAGATTTCTCCCGCCGTCGAACATCCCAGGATATGCGCCTTCGGGTAAGTCTTTTTTATCAGCCCCAAATGATCGCTCATCTCCAGTATTGCTCGCGAACCAAAAGCCAAAACCAATTGCGCTGACGCCCCCAGCTCTCCCGGAGATTTGGGAAACCAGCCCTTTTCTTCCGTCCATTTGGCCTGTTCGGTTTTCAAAGGTACCTCCTCTTTTCTTACCCAGGCGATCGGAGTTCAGTGTGACGAAAGAACCCAGGATTCGCGCTTAAATAAATCTTAATTCGCCACGTTCGAGGTCGATTCTGAGGTCTTATAATCTATATTTTCTCATGTCCTCTCAGACTCGCACTTCAAGTTCTCCCGTTCACGTCCTTATCATTGACGATGAGGAAGCCATTCGATCCATGCTTGCCTACGCATTGAAAACACGAGGCTTTGCCGTGAGCACGGCGGGCAATGGAGCGGACGCAGTGCAGGAAGTCCGCAACGGAAAATTTGACGTGGCGCTTACGGATTTAACCATGCCCGGCTCCGACGGAATCGAAGTGCTGAAGCAATTGAAGGCGATTGACCCCGAACTGACCATCATCGTGGCATCTGGCTTTGCGCCTCCGGAGGCAGTCGAAAGGGCGCGCGAGGAAGGCGCCTTCGATTTCATTAACAAACCGTTCCAGATTGGTGATCTCTGCAAATTGATTGACCGAGCGGTGGCAGCCAGGAAACAACCATGATCGCCCACCAACAATGATCCTGCTCACCGGCGCGACCGGGTATGTGGGCGGTCGCCTTCTCACGGCGCTTCAGGCTGCCGGTAGGGAAGTGCGATGCCTTTCCCGGCATCCCGAACATCTGGTTTCTAGAACCAGAGGTTCCACCACCACAGTCGCTGGCGATGTCCATGACCTCGAAAGTCTGCGGATAGCGCTGAAGGGGGTTCGCACCGCCTTCTATCTGGTTCATTCGATGCAGGATGGGGGGAATTTCGAGTCTCTCGAAAGTAAGGGCGCCGAACTGTTCGCGCAGGCCGCCCGGGAGAATAAGGTTGAACGCATCATTTTTCTGGGCGGCCTCGGAGAAGATGGTTCACGCCTTTCTGCCCACCTTCGTAGTCGTCATGAGGTCGGACGAATCCTCTCAAGGTTTGGCGGTGTGTGCCTGGAGCTTCGAGCGTCCATCGTCATCGGATCGGGAAGTATTTCTTTCGAAATGATTCGCGCCCTGGTTGAACGCCTTCCGGTGATGATCACTCCGCGTTGGGTGAGGACACCGACACAACCAATCTCGGTCAGCGACCTGATTTCGGTCCTCGTTCGGTCGATTGATCTGCCGTTGGGAAAATCAACGGTCCTGGAGATTGGTGGCCGGGAAAGGACATCTTACGGTGGCATCATGAAGGAGTACGCTCTTCAGCGTCATTTGAGGCGCTTTATGATTCCCGTTCCATTGCTGACCCCGCATCTGTCCGGATTGTGGCTGGGTCTGGTGACGCCTGTCTATGCGCGCATAGGTCGGACTCTCGTGAAAAGCATGGAGAACCCCACCATCGTGAAAGAGAATGCCGTCGAGACCATCTTCAGAATGGTTCCGGATGGCGTCGCGGAGTCAATCCAATCCGCCTTGAGAAATGAAGATCACGAAATGGCGGAAACTCGCTGGTGCGACGCCGTATCGAGCGCTCAAATTGAGGGGACCTGGGGAGGTGAAAGTTTCGGTACACGAATCGTAGATACCCGAAGTTTTAATACCCAGTCAACTTTGGAACGGTGTTTTGATCCCATCCGTAGATTGGGCGGGCGTGAAGGCTGGTACTACGCCAATGCGCTTTGGTGGCTGCGAGGCGCCGTTGACCTTCTTCTGGGCGGTGTTGGAATGCGGCGCGGGCGACGTCATCCGACAGAACTTAAGGAAGGAGACGTGATTGATTTTTGGCGGGTGGAAAGATACGAGCCGCACCGGTTGCTTCGACTTCGTGCTGAGATGAAGTTGCCGGGGCGAGCGTGGCTCCAGTTCGAGGCCAACGAGGTGGGAAATACTGTTCGTGTAACCCAGACTGCGATTTTCGACTCGGTTGGGATCGCCGGTCTTTGCTACTGGTACTGCCTCTATCCGATCCATTCGTTCATCTTCACGGGCATGTTAAAGGGGATTCAATCCAGGATCTAACAGCCAGTCAAGTGAGGTTGAGACGGGCGGCACGCACCGGGAAGAAATGAAATCAACGGCATTATTGGGCCACGTGAAGCGTAGTAGTGGAGTCGACGATTCGAAGAAAGTAAAGGAATAGCCAAATGATGAGATACACAGCGATATTGGCCGGATTGGTTCTTTTTGCGGGAAGCCCGGTGTTCGCCGAAGCGGTGAAACACGATGATGCCATGTGCACAAAGCACTGCAATATCATGGACCTCCAGAAAAAGGTAGACGCCCTGAAAGCCGGCGAGCAATCGCAGGACAAGCTGGCGACCAGAGAGCACCTCAAGAAGGATATTGAGGCTTACGAGAAGAAGCTTGAAGCAATGAAATCCGAACTCGACGCAAAATAACCGCTCCAGGAAATAAGATCACGGTTCGCAGATGAATGGTGGGTGGGTCACCACGATGTGACGTGCCCGCCGTTTTTATTGGGGACAACTGGCCGATACTGGATACGCGTCATCGGGCCGGATTTAAAACGAAATTCCTGCCTGTCTCGCTCTATGACGGCCGTCATAGAGGCCCCCGTCACAGTTCGTTAGTCTCATTCCATGCGAAATCGCCTGGACGCCTTACCACCGGTCACGCCCAAGCTGTCAGCGCTCGGAATTCCGTTGGAGCTGATCTGTGAAAACTTGCTTCGCGGAATATTGATCACAGACGTTGCCGGAAAGATTGTTTATGTCAACTCGACGTTTTGCGAGTTGACCGGATACGCCGTATCCGAGGCTATCGGTCAAAATCCCCGAATTCTGAAATCCGGGTTCCAACCGCCGTCGTTTTATCAGGATATGTGGAAGTCGATAAAACGAATGGGTCATTGGCAGGGGGAAATTCGAAATAAACGGAAGACCGGCGAACTGTACACAGAGTGGCTCACAATTTCCACGCTGAGAACGGCGGCCGGGCACGGCCCCTATTATCTCGGGGTTTTCTCCGACATCTCAAAACAAAAAAAGATCGAAGAAGCCACTTGGCATCGGGCGCATCACGACGAATTGACGGAGTTGCCGACGCGTTCACTTTTTACCGCCCACCTGAAGCAGGCCCTCACCCAGGCGAAGCGAAACAAAACGATTCTGGCTGTATTTTTCATGGATCTCGACCACCTAAAGGAAGTAAATGATGGGCTGGGCCATCTGGCCGGTGACGAGTTGTTGCGGGGCGTGGCCCGGCGAATTCGGTCTTCCATCCGCGAGGGCGATATCGTGGCGCGTTTCGGCGGCGACGAATTCGTTCTGATGTTGCCCAACATCAGCCGGCACGCGGACATCGTTGGCACCGCCTCCAAAATCCTCACCTCGCTTCGCCGCCCGTTTTGGTTTAACGGAAAGCGGATAAATGGCACGGTTAGTCTCGGCATAAGCGTGTATCCCGATGACGGGTGGTGCGTCGAGAAGCTCATCTCTCATGCGGACAGCGCCATGTATCTCGCCAAACAGGGCGGCCGGGATCAACTTCGGTTTTTCCTCTCCCCGGCGAATCCGCACCGCCCGACGACATTTTCAAAAGCCCTGAAGAGGTGGGAGAATACTGCCAACCCTGATCGTCCCACCGATTTATCACTATTGACCGGTGAGCACCCTCCAATCGTTTCTGTCTCAGAAAGATCCATTCCGCGGACTCCCACCCGCGGAGATCGAGCGCCTCGTGTCATCGGCCCGCCGGGTCGAACACAGGAAAGGGGACACCGTCTTTTCCGAAGGCGATGACGCCGCGAGCGTCTGGGGCCTTGATGACGGCCGCCTCGAAATTCTCAAGTACATGTCGGACGGAAAGCCCCTGCTCCTCCCAGGAATCCGCTGAGAAACGGATTGTCCGGACCCTTTTTCAGCTTTCCAGAAAGCACGGCACGGTGCTCCCTTACACAAAGCGCCATATCGGGAGTTTTCCGGAACTACCGTGGAGACCACAATCCGAACCCTGAGCACGGACGCCTTCTCACCCTTCTCGTCCAGATTTTTCACCCGTCATTTTCCTCAGGTTTTCCACGTCTCTATGACGCCTGCTGTCCCAAAGGGATATACTGCGGTCGTTATGAATCGGCTGATGGGTTCGATTTTTTCTCTTGTACTCTTCCTCGGTTCGCCCGCCGTGGCGCTTTCCTGTTCGGCCCCGATGGCTGACACGTCCTGCTGTTGCACACCGGACAGCGACCAGTCTAAGGGGCCGTGCCCCATGATCAAGACGGCTCCCTCACCCACCTCCGCTATTCTTTCCGACGGCATCACCATCGCGCCTTCCCTCGTCGTCCTGTCCTGGGTGCCGTCCAACGGATCGGTTTTTGCCGAATCGCGCCGACATGTCGGCGTCCATCATTCGCAGGCTCCGCCTGGTCGAATCGTTTTCCGTTCCTCCACTCCCCTCCGCGGTCCTCCCGCTTTCCTCGCCTAGGCCTCAATGGCGGCTTTCCCAGCCGTTGCCCTGCCCTTAAAAGTTAAATCGGTTCCCGTCCCTCGCTGGAGTGTGGCATGACCACGTTCATCAAGTTCCTCGTTACCCTTGTTTTGTCCATGCCGGTTTCTTTAACGGCCGCGAAGAGTCCTCCCGGGCCAGTCTCCCTGCCGGAGATCGTGGATATTGCCATGAAGGACAATCCGGAGATCAGGGCCGCCAGGCAGGCCTGGCAGGTGCGGAGGTTTGAGATCGGGCCGGCCGGCACCTGGCCGAACCCCACTTTCACGTTCGAAGATGAGCGATTTCCGAATGGGAGCGAAGGAATGCCTGCCGAGGAAATCCGCCGCTATCGAGTAGAACAGATGGTTCCGTTTCCGGGAAAGCTCTCCGCCGACGCCCGAATGAAGCGGCATGAATCGTTGATTGCCGAAGCGACCTATCGAACAAAGGAGATCGAGATCCGTGGCGACGTTCGGGTCAGGTACTTCCAGCTCTATTTGACGGACCAGAAGATCCAACTTGCACAGAAAAGCGTCGCGTCGCTGAAGAGCGTCCTGCAGACGGCGCAGTCTCGGCTCGCGTCCTCTCAATCGTCCACCTCCGACGTGTTCATGGCCCAAATGGAGCTCCGGAAGATGGAGAACATGCTTTTTCAGGAGCAACAGGAACGAATCTTGTCTCAGATCGAGCTAAACACGCTTTTGAATCGGCCGACCGAGACGACGTGGGGAACCGCGACGCCGCCGGATGTCATCGACCTTCCCGCGTCCCTGCATGAGCTTCAACAGGTTTCCAAAAAGACCGCTCCGCAATATTGGGCCGCGACGCACGAGCAGAATCATGCCCGTGCGATGCTCCGTCGCAGTCGGCTCGAGTTCGCTCCCGACTTTGACCTCATGTATGAGAAGGAGGTGCCAGCCGAAGGCCCGGACGGACGAATGATCGGTATTGGCCTTTCCTTTCCTTTGTGGATCCGTCGGCCTCTGGGCCTACGTCAAGGCTCGCGAAGGCATCTTGAAGAAGCAGAGGCCATGTCGCAGGGCATGGAGAACATGGTGATGAAGATGGTCCACATGGAATTCACGGAAACCACGACGCACCTCACCCTGGCGCGAAACTACGAGCGCGACATTCTGCCGACGGCGAAAAGCAACCTTCGCGTGGCCCGGGAACAATACGCCAGCGGACGCGGCGACTTTCTTCGGATTCTTGAAGCCTTCCGCGCCTGGATCGAGGCAAACAATGAGTATCAGGAAGAGCTCTACCACTATGGAGAGCACTGGAGCCTGCTGGAGCGATGGGTGGGGATCGATTTGATGAAGGTAAAGGAGACGTCCGATGCGCGCTAGAAATTCATTTTTCCTGGTCCTCGCGGGAATTCTGATCGTGGGGGCATTGGCCGCCTGTTCCAAAAAAGGCGATTCAGGTGCGACTGGTCACTCTACCGGGGCGAAACGCTATCACTGCGCGATGCACCCGCAGTACACCTCAGACAAGCCGGGGGATTGCCCAATCTGCAACATGCGGCTGGTTCCCATCAAGGATCCATCGGAGAATGAGAGCGCTCCCGATAAGGGGACGGTGCTGTATTACCGAAACCCGATGAACCCGTCGGTCCACTCCTCGGAACCGATGAAAGATGACATGGGAATGGATTACGTGCCGGTCTACGCGAACGAAGTGTCCAGCGGATCGGCGGTCGCCGGCCAGGGCGTCGTGAAGATGTCGCCCGGAAGTGAGCAGAAAATCGGAGTGACGGTGTCGCGCGTGGAGATGCGGGACCTGTACCTGACCATCAAAGCGCCCAGCCGCGTCGCTTACGACCCAACTCTCTACAGCGCCATTCTCGAATACCAGGAAGCGAGAAAGAGCCGCTCCCAGGGCTCGTCTGAGAACCAGTCCGAATCGGACATGACGGTGCGGGCTTCGAAACTTCGGCTGCGCCAGATGGGTCTGTCCGACCAGCAGATCGAAGAGATCAGCCGGCCCGGGTTTGATCCGTCGAACCTCCTGCTGGGGCAGGCGGGCGAGAAAATCTGGGTCTACGTCGATATCTACGACTACGAGGCCGGCTTCGTGAAATCCGGCCAGAAAGCCGAGTTCACCTCGCCGGCCCTGCCGGGACAGCGAATCGAGGGCACGGTGAAAGCCGTCG
>Ga0163144_10017611_pt1 | contig 14548 bp, 13 predicted proteins | sample OliLak19BULKMAT1_FD_123175 | JGI IMG/M metagenome (GOLD analysis project Ga0163144, IMG submission 123175) | Freshwater microbial mat bacterial communities from Lake Vanda, McMurdo Dry Valleys, Antarctica - Oligotrophic Lake LV.19.BULKMAT1 | ecosystem: Environmental > Aquatic > Freshwater >... | reverse complement strand
CACATTGCGGAACGTGACAATGTAGCCGCGCTCGCCGTCAAAGCGGGCGCTCTTGATCTGTTCCGCCACCGCCTTGGTGACCTGGCCAAGCCGTTGCGGCGCGTCCGGATCCGTCAGGTCAAACGTGGTCAGCAGCATGTCTCCGTTGCCTTGGATGGCGCCGTGCGCCACACGCAGCACGTTGTTGTGGACGTCCATGCAGAACCGGTCCAACACGCCGCCCCGCAGATGGACCTGTCCGCGCTGCCGCAGCGTCCCGTCCACGGACCGGATGTCCACCAGCGTCACGGTTGACTGGCTGGCATGCCCAAAGGAGCTTGCAAGGAAGATGAAGTCCTGCGTCACGTGGATGTGGTGTTCGTACGCCTCCGCGGGGAAATCCAGGCTGCCAACCACGCGCGGCAGAGCAGCGTTGGAGACGTCAATGGCGTAGATGTGGCTGGAGTCTCCGTAACCGCTGGCAACGCCGGCGGTGCACGCCAGATAGAGGAGGGTCCCCTTGAGGCGCCCGTCAAAACAGTTCCCGCCCAGCTTCAAGGATCCCAGCTTCACCGGCGCCGCGGCATCCGCCACGTCCACCAGGAGCAGCGCGCTGCCGGTGTAGTCTGCCCACGTGTTCACATCCGCAGTGTCCGCACCATACCAACTGTAATACCCATAGGGTTCCTGCTGCGCGGTGATGATGAGTGCGGTGGAACCGTTGAGCCACATCTCCCGGGGCTCAGCGGGGAGCGGGAGGCGGCCGCGCTGGACGGGCGAGTCCAGGTTGGTCAGGTCCGCCACCACCAGGCCACGGAAGCGGTTGAGGATGTACAGCCGGTCCCCATCCCGTTTGAAGATGTCACTCTCCTGCAGCTTGGGTTCAGCGGTGGATGTTTCTTCCGGTGCACCTCCCTGAGCGGACATGTCCTCAGATGCGGCGCAGCGCACCACCGTCAAGAGTGCCAACCCACCAAGCCACCAGCCCAGGACCGGGCGCTTTGACCGCGTTGTCATGACCGCCTCCACGTGTGCCAGCGGTCACAAGCATTGGGTATGCCAGCCAGCACCAACCGCAGATTGGCGACGTCAACCGGCAGCCGTGCGTGCGCACAACGGTCTGGAGGATCCGGGCATGCCGGTCATGTCACTCAGCGTATGCGGGTGAACGTGCCTTCCAACAGGACCGGGCCCGCGGTGGGGCCCACGGAAGACGGGCGGTTGTATTCCGTCAGCGGACCCTGCGGGTCCCGCACAAAACCAGCGTCACCCAGGAGCTGAAAGACCTCAGCCTCTGTGAGGAAGACCATGGGCTCACCGGAGAACTGCGTGAAGACAAAATGCTGGCCCGCAACCGGCGTGGCGCCGGGTGGAAGTGTGGCGCGCGAGAACGTGAAGAGAAAGAGCCCCGCGCCGTCACGGGCCACGCGCGCAGCCTCGGAAATGGCAGTACGCAGCTCCGCATCCGTGCGCGCCAGGTTCCAGATGCCGTGGGCCACCACCAGGTCTGCTGACGCATCCGCCGCGGGCAGCGGTGCCATGGCTGCGTGCAGAAAGGTGACGTTGGTGGCGGGGGCTTCCTGGCGGTGGCGCTCCCGCGCAGCAACCAGCATGGGCTCAGACAGGTCCGTCCCCACCACGGAAAACCCCAGACGCGCCAACGGCAGCGCGTTGCGTGCCGCGCCGCACCCAATGTCCAGCGCGCGGGCGCCGGGGTGGCGCTCCAGCAGCGTGCGCGCGTACTCCAGCAGCACCTCATTGGGTGGACTGGTGCGGAAACCATCCACCGTCTCAGCTGCCGCCCAGCGGGGACTGACCTGCACTTTGGGTGAAGACATCCGCCGCGCCTCCGTCGTCAAGTGCGTGATCTGGTGCCACCAGTGCACCCAACAGCGCCAGGAATCAACCCTGCAGACCGGGGAGTGTGTGGCCCCAACTACGCGTCCGTACGCGCCAGAAAGATTGACAGCGGGCTGCGCAGCAAGCAGGGAATTGTGCATGGCACTTCCTCCCAAACAGCCTCGGGCCAATGCTGCGGTGGTTCCCAAGAAGGCGCCCGCAGAGCGGGATGAATCCACCGTTGCAGTGCACATGGATGAGGTTGCGGCGCAGGTAGCCCGCACGCGGCCTGTGGAGATGGCGCCGCAGGATTTCCTGCTGGAGCCGGTGCAGACGGTGCAGGAGCGGCTGCCCAGGCCGGAGCTGTTTTTGGAGCCGGTGCATTCGGACGGCCTTGGCGGCGTCACCGAGCCCATTGCGGAACCCCTCCTCCGCCAGCCTTCTCCCAAGCGATCCGCATCCGCGCCCGCGCTGCAGCCGGTCCAGGCCGTGGCGCGGCCGGCGCCGGTGCGGGCACCGGTGACACCTCCCGCACCGCTCCCGGCGCAGCGCACCAGATCTGCCGCCAGCGCAGTCCCGGCGCTGTCACGGCCTGCGTCCACTTCCGGGCGGGTCATGGTGTTCTCGCCGGCAGACGCGCCGCCGCCGCCCGAGGAGCCGTCTGCAGCAGATGAGCCCGCGGTCCGCACGCAGTTTGCCCAGCGCGCCCTGCTGCTCAGTGAAGACTTCAACGTCACGCTGGCCAAGACGCCCATGCCCGGGCTCATTCCGCGCGTGGCCAAAATGATTCCGCCTGACGTGCAGAGCACCGGGGGCGGCAAGCAGGCGCGCGAATCCATTGTGCTGACCCCCAGCGCTGGAACGGGCGCCGCCATCACCTGCGGGTTTGTGGATGTTGCCAAGGGTGTGGGGGAGATCCGCACGCTGGCATACCTGGCGCGCGCGCGCGGCGGCACGCTGGGTTTCAGCCCCGCCGATTATGACGCCCTGGTGGACCGCGTGGTGACCTACCTGCGCACGCAGGACATCCGCGTGATGGTGGTGGACGAGTCCCTTGGCCAGGGCCCCGGATTTGGCACTCGCAAGGCGTCCTGGGCGGTGCCAGCCATGGTGGGAGCGGGCCTGGTGGTGTTGGGTCTGGCGGCGTTCCTGCTGAGGTAGCCGGGATTACAGCGGTTCCCGGTGAGGTTGAGTTGCCCTCAGGCACTGGATGGGTTGGCAGATCAATCTGCACCAACAACAGCACCAAACGTGCCTTCGCACGTTTCCCGATCTTTCCGTCGTCACGCGCGTGGTCCGCGCAGGCGGCCCTCGTGCCTCTGTGGGTGCAGATTCATCGTTGTGCGGGGGCCTTTTGAGGCCTCCGACATCCCGCGTCCGAACAAGAAATTCAGAATTCCAGAGCACATCACCGCATCCCTGTTAAAAAGTAAGACTTGTTGCGCCGGCCGGTCACGGGGAGCCGGGAAGGATGCCGTAGTAACAGCAGAAATTCCGTGAATCTCCGGTGCAGCTGCCAACGCCGGGAAAGTAGTCCCGGACACAGAAGCCATTGTTGGCGCAGAACCGGCCGCAGACACCGCAGTTCCCGTTGACGTTGGTGGCCAGCTCACAGCCGTCATTGACGTTGAGGTTACAGTTGCCAAAGCCCACTGTGCAGCTCAGGCTCCCGCACGCGTAGGCCGCGCCGTTCTGCGTGCAGGTGAACGTGGCGTTGTTGTCACAGTTCACCGGCGCGTCCGTATTGCAGTAGCCGCAGCGGCCTCCTTCCGTGAGGTTGGCCTCACAGCCGTCTTCCGGAGCAACGTTGCAATTGTCCCAGGGGGCGTTGCAGGTGAACCCGCAGCCGCCTCCGCAGGTGGCGGTGGCGTTGTCACGCTGAGGGCATTCGTTGCCGCAGGTGACGCAGTTGGACGTGGTGGTGACGTCCACCTCGCAGCCGTTGGTGACAACCATGTCACAGGAATCAAAGCCGGGCTGGCAGACGGTTCCGCAGGTGGTGCCGTCACAGGTGGGCACGGTGTTCTGGTAGACCGGGCACGGGTCACAGGCCGCACCACAATGCGCAACATCCTCATCCGCCACGCACACGCCGTTGCAATCATGGAACCCGGGGAGACACTCAAATCCGCATTGCACGCCGTCACACGTAGAGGCCGCGTTGGATGGGATGGGGCAGGGCTGGCAGAGCGCGCCGCAGCTGTTGACGTCCGTGACGGAGACACACGCACCGTTGCACTCATGAAAGCCGGGAAGGCAGTCAAACCCGCACACGCCCATGGCGCAGGTTGGCGCAGCGTTGGGCGGCGCAGCGGGGCACGGGGAGAGGCACGCACTGCAATGCGCCGGATCCTGGAGGACGTTGGCGCAGGCGGTGCCGCAGACCCCAAGCGGTGCAGCGCAGGTGACGCCGCAGGAACCCATGGAGCACATGGTGCCGGCCGGGCAGGGGATGCCGCAGCCGCTGCAGTTCAGGTTGTCAGTGTCCAGGTTGACGCAGCGGCCGCTGCAGTCACGCTGATCTGCCAGGCAGCGCACCACGCAGCTTCCCCCCTGGCACGTGGTGCCTGTCTCACACGGCGCCCGGCAGTCACCGCAGTGGGCGTTGTCAGATTGGGTGTTGACGCAGCGTCCGTCACAGAACTTCTGTTGGGAGGCGCAGGCGGAGACACACTGGCTTCCGGTGCAGCGTTCTCCCTCATCACAGCCGGCGTTGCAGCGGCCGCAATGGTCCGTGTTCCGCGTGGTGTCCACACAGGCTGCACTGCCGCCATCCGTGTCCGCGCACCGGGTTTCACCGGCGCCGCACTCCAGCCCGCAGACACCGGCCACGCAGACCAGACCCACGTCACACAGACGGTCACACCCGCCGCAATGCGCGCGGTCCGTTGCCGGTGTCACACACATCCCGTCACACGCGGTCTGCCCCGGGACACAGGCCAGTGCGCAGGCGCCGGCCACACACTGCAGTCCGGCTGGACATGCCGCTCCGCACGCGCCGCAGTGCGCCCGGTCCGCTTGCACATCCACGCAGGCATCTCCGCAGGCCAGGTGCGTTCCACACCCCGGCTCCCCGGCTGTGGTCTGGGTGGGGCAGCCGGAGAAAAGCACAACCAAGGCCGCGCAGAGCAGGACGACGAGGTGTGTCATGCCCACAGGAAAGCACAGCCAGCCGCATTTGTCAGAACTGATTGCCGGAGCGCTGAAGCCGGGTGGTGGCAATGGTAACACCAGCACTGCCCCGATAATTAAGTCACACTATTGATCCCGGACCGTGGCGCACCCCGGTGTGCCTACATGCGTTCCCACCCGCGTGCCGCATGTGGGATGGTAGGCGCCCCGCGTCATGGACAGATGGAATCCAGCCGCCCTACGCTCGTCCGCCAGTTCCTTGACGTGGCGAGAGGCAATCCATGCGCTGGTCCACACTTGCTGCCGTCATCCTGGCGGCTGCTCCGCTGCAGGCTGCAACCATCACGGGCACGGTGACGGCAGTGTCGTCCGGTCCGTTGAACAACATGGAAGTGCGCGCGTGGCGGCAGGAGACCAAGAGCTACAGCCTGGCGGACAGTGTCACCACGGATGGCGCGGGATTCTTCCAGATCAGCGGGCTTCCCTCCGGCACGTACAAGGTGGATGTGCGCAACGGCGTGGGGAACGCGGTGGACTACGCGGAGCGCTGGTACAGCACCCGCCCCGGGGCCAGTGGGTATGTCCCGGAAGACGCGGACGCCATCACCCTCAGCTCCAGCGGCACCCGCAACGGCGCGGACGTTGCCATGCAGCGGGGCGGCGGACTGGACGGCATGCTCACCGGTCCCAGCGGGCCGCAAGGCAGCATGCGCGTGCGTGCAGAGTGGGCGTCAGACTTCCGCGTGCATCATAATGACATCAGTAAGACCATTGTGGAGCGCCGTGGTGAATACTCCATGCGCGCGTTGCCGCCGGGGCAGCACCGGGTGCTGGCCTGGGATCTCAACGCACAATTTGAGACCACGGTGGTTGGCCCGCGCAACGTTGCTGTGGGCGCGGTGGCCAATGCCGGCAACGCCACCGTCACCGCCATGGGCGCGGATCCCCTGGAGCCCAATGACGTGGTGTCAGATTCCCGCAGCACCATCAGCAGCGCCCGCTTCCGCCAGCAGCCGCCGCAACCCTTTGTCACCACCACCAGCCTGATTGGTCCGCGCAACACCGGGGACGTGGACCTGTACTGTTTTGACGTGGTCTTTGAAGACCGCTTTTTGATTGAGGCCAGCGGCCTGGTGCGCCTGGAGGACAACAGCACCCGGGAGCATCCGTACGTGGACACCGTGGTGGCGCTGTTTGCAGATCCGCCCGGATTTCCTGGCGGCTTCACCAGTCCGGATGGCGGCATGTTTGCGCGGCCGGACGGCCTGCGGCTGGTGGGCGTCAATGATGACGTGAGCAGCACCTCCCGCGCGTCCCGCCTGGACACCGGCGTGCTGGATCAGGCGGGCCGCTATTGTGCGGCAGTCACCACCTACGGTGACGTCAACTACGCCGGTTCCAACCAGGGTTCTGCAGGGCGCTACAGCGTGCGCATTGAGATGGGGAACCGGCCTCCGCGCCTCTCCGCCACGCTGGACGTGGACGGCCTGGCGGCGGCGCCGCCCGTGATCACCCTGGATGAGGACCAGACGCTCAACGGTGTGGTGGCGTTTGAGGATCCGGATGGTGACGCACTCACGGCCACGTGGGAGCTGCGGGACGGTGTTGGCGGCATGGCGGCCGGTGCTTCCTTCAACACCTCCAATCCCACCGCGGCGCTGACGTGGCTGGCCAACCAGACCTCCGCGCGGCTTGGTCCCTACCAACTGGTCATCACCCTCACGGATGGAGAATTCACGCGCACCATCACTGCCAACGTGGTGGTGAACAACATCAACATTCCGCCGCCCATGCCGTTGCAGCTCACGCCGGTGGACCAGGCCATCATCAGCACCAACCGCCCGCTGCTGGTGTGTTCCTCGGTCTATGACGTGGATCTGGACCCGCTGCTCTATGAATTTGAGCTCTCCACGGTGGATGAGGACGGTGGAGTTCCAATCCAGACCGCGTCCCTGTCCCTGGATGGCGGCGTGAACCCGGATGCCGCAGGAACGGTTGGCTGGCGTGTGGACGCGCTGGAGGAGAACACGGCCTTCCAGTGGCGGGTGCGCGCGTATGACGGCAATTCCGTCAACGGGCACAGCATGTGGACCGGCGTGTGGCGCTTCTTTGTGAACTCACGCAATGACCCGCCCGCGGTGCCGCAGATTGTGAAACCCGCAGATGGTGAAGAGGTGATGCTGCGCCGCCCCGTCATCTCCTCCACCAACGTGGTGGATCCGGAAGGTGATGAGGCCACAGTGATCTTTGATGTGGCTTCCGATGACGCGTTCACCACGGGGGTCATCACCAGCCCAGCGGTTCCCGTCAGCACCACCGGGGACAGCACCATGTGGATGCTCACGCAGGACCTGACGTGGGGCAGCTCCTATTTTGCACGCGTGCATGCGGAAGATTCGCTGGGCGCGGTGAGTGCGCACAGTGCCACCGTGTCCTTCCACCTGCGGGAGAACGTTGCGCCCACCGTCACGCTGGGTGCGCCATTTGAGACGGAGTGTGCGGATACCCTACTGACCGTGACGCCCACGGAGATCCTGGTGAACGTGACGGACCCGGAAGCAGAGCCGGTCACGGTTTCACTGCAGATTTTCTATTGGGTGGACAACCCGGACACAGGGATTCCGGTCTACACGCGCAACCGCACGGCAACCGGTTCTTCCGTCGCATTTGACGTTGCCACGCTGGAGTTCACCCGCAATTACAAATACCGGCTGCGCACGCGCGGCTCGGACGGCACGGACACGTCTGACTGGACCGAATGTGGCCTCACGGTGAACCCGCCCGTGGTGGTCAGCTCCAGCTCCAGCGCGGCAACGGTGAGCAGCGTGGGGGCCAGCAGCGCGGAGCTCCCGTCCAGCAGCGCAATCATGGTGGTCAGCAGCAGCGGGGCCAGCACCACCAGCAGCCGGATGGTCACGGCGTCCAGCACCGGCGGTGGTCTCAGCCAGGGGAACAGCCAGGCAGAGCCCGTGAGCACGGACAACAACATTGGTGACGGCGGTGGCGAGGGACCGGGAAGCTGCGGCTGCAATGCTACCGCGCTGCACGGAGATGGCGGGCGGATGCCGCTGGTGTCCCTGGGTGTGCTGCTGATGGCGTTGTGGCGCGTGCGGAAGTCATCCGTCCGGCGTTGAATGGTATGACTTGAGCTGGAAGTAGGCGGGAATCCGAGCGTATGGTTCGCAGGGTGCGCCGCCGCGTAGCGCCATGGTGATTCTGTGGCGAAGGAAAAGCGATTGCACAAAAAGCCCTCTCGGGGGTTGTAGCGCCCCGTCACGGCGCGGTAAGCGCGGACCCCAACAAGCAATGGGGGCACACCGTGAAACATCCACGCGTCCGGCGCGCTGGCTTCACCCTCCTGGAATTGCTGGCGGTCCTGGCCATTCTTTCCGTGCTGGCGTCTTTGGCGGTGCCTGCGTTTGAGCTCTACATCCGGCGCGCGCGCACGGCGGAGGTCCGCGCGTTGTTGGAATCCATTGCCCACGCGCAGCTTGGCTACAAGCGGGACAATGGCCGCTACATTGCGTGTGCCGCCAACCCCAAAGAGGTTCCGCGCGCGCAGGAAGCCACCTTTGACAGGAACCGCGCGGGTTGGAAGGAACTGGGATTCTCCGTCGACGCGCCGGTCCGCTACCAGTACGAAGTGCGCGTGGACAGCGCCAACGTGTTCTCCATTGTTGCACTGGGTGACCTGGACGGTGACGGCACACAATCCCGCTTTGAGCTGCGTGGGGATTCGTTGCGCGTCAACGTGGAGAATGAACTGGAATGAACTTGCTTACGGAGCAGGAGCGCGTGCTGGTGGCCCGCAGTGTGGCAGCCCTGCGCCGCCGCGGATTGCCCGCTGGGCGCGCGTTGAAGCTGGTGGCGGAACGTCTTCCCGGTGGCGCAGTGCGCGAGCGCCTGACGGAATGTGTGGCCACACTGGAGCGGGGAACCCGCGTGGTTCCCTCACGCAGTGGGGACCCGCTGCTGCGCCTGCTGGTGCAGGGTGAAGCCGCCGGTCCCGGCGCCATGGACCAGGCCGTGCGCGCTTTTGAGCTGGAGCTGCAGGCGCGGCAGGGCATGGCGGGCCTCTCCCATCTGCTCCTGGCATCCGGCGTCATGATGGTGGTGATGGGCGTGGTTGCAGGTGAGGTGGGTGATGGTTTCCAGGCGCTCTACACCCAGCTTGGGCAGCCTGCTCCCGCCGCCACGGAGTGGACCGTGGGTGTGCTTGCATCCGCGCGCTGGCTGGGACCACTGGCCGGGATTGCGCTGGTGCTGGCCGGTCTCAAGCGCACGCTGGGACAACGGGTGTCAGGTACTGCGGCGCTGATGGAGGCCTCGCGGCTGCGCCTGTTTGCGGCGGGCCGCAGCGCCGGACTGGATGACGCTACGTCCATGGCCATGGTTGCGGAAGGGCGTTTTACGTCGTGGGAAACCTCACCGGCATTCAACCTGGACGTGCTGGAGCAAAGGTTGGCGCGCTGGCTGATGGGGCAATCCACGTCCGGTGTGGCGGCGTCTTCACTGGCGGATGAGCGGGAAGCGCAGGGCAACAGGAAGGCGGAGCGGATGAAGACCGTGATGCCGGCGGCGCTGCTGGGAATTGCGCTGGTGGTTGCGTTCAACGTGCTGGGCCCGCTCTACCTGCCGGTCTTCACGCTGGCCGGCGCCACGGGCGGAACGGAGGTGCCGCATGCACCCTGAACGCGCTTTCCAGTTTGTGGCTGAGCAGGCGCTGGCCAGAAACCAACCGCTGACAGACGCCCTGGCCGCGCTGGCCGGCCAATCCAGCGACGAGAAACGGCTGACACGTGCCGCGCAGGAAGCGGCCGCGCGCGGAGATCTTCCGGAAGCGCTGCACCGCCTGAACATGGATCCCTTGGTTGTGGCCGCAGCACGCCGTGCGCCGGCGGCGGTGTTGCAGGCCGCGGCTGCCCTGCGCCGGCTTCCGCAGCAATCTGCGTTGTCCTGGCGCGCGTGGATGAGCATTCCCTATCTGGGGGTGCTGGCGCTGGTTGTTGCCATATCGTCATACATTTTATCCCTCAAAGTGCTGCCGCTGCTGCAGTCCGTTGGGGGCGCCCCGGTGGACAATACCATTGTGGTGATGACGCAGTTTGCCAACGCGTCACCTCTGGCATTGCTGCCGCTGATGGTGATCACCCACCTGGGCATGCGCCGCGTGCGCAGCCTGCGTTGGGTGAAGCGGCCGGTGTTGACGTCTCTGGAGTCCGCGCGTGTGGCGGCGGTGGCGGGCGCGTTGGTGGAGCACGGGGTGCCCGCGCCGGAAGCGCTGACGTCCGTGGTCCGGGCGTCCACACTTCTGGATGAAGACGCAGCAAGGGAATTTGCGGGCTCCGTGCTGGATGCGCCCACGCTGAATGTATTGTCACACTTTTTTTCGGACGCGGCGCGGCAGGGTGCAGAACGGCTTGCCCGTTGGACGCAGACGGTGGGCCTGGTGATCTTCCTGGCTGCCGCACTGGCCATGACGGCGTCCGTCTACCTGCGGTTGGCGCAGCTTTCCCACAGCAGCGTGGAGCAGACCCATGAACGCTGAAACCCTGGCGGCGCTGGAGCGGGCGGGTGAACGCCTGGCGTCCCTGGCAACCGTGGGACATCCGCTGGTGTCCAACCGTGACGCCGGGCGGGTCTTTGCGGATGCCGTCCGTCAGGGAACACCGCCGCAGGATGCGTTGCGTGATGCCGGTGCTCCTGAATCCGTAGCGCTCATGCTGGAACAGGTGAAGCCGGATGATCTTGGCGCAGCGCTCACCAGCCTGGCGTTGGTGATGTCACGGCGCGCCGCGCGCACCACGGCAATCAAGAAGCTGGCCCTGCAACCGCTGCTCCTGATGGTTGCCGTGGCGGCGGTGACGTTGCTGGTGCACCTGCAACTGACGCCGGCGCTGCGGGGAATCTCCGCCGTGAAAGAGGATCCGTGGAGTGGCACGGCCCTGGTGATGACGTGCATTGGCTGGCTGCTGTTGGCGTGGGGGGCGGCTGCGGCATGGACCGGCGGCGCGTTGTTCCCGCTGCGCCGTGCCCGGTTGCACGCGGACCGGGCGGTGCTGACGGGCGCGGCCACCACACTGCTCCGCCATGGCGCGCCGTTGAACAAGGCCCTGACCGCCGCGTCTTCCGCAGTCACCACGCGTTCACTGGCTGCTGCGGCGCGGGACTGTGCGCTCTCATTGGAACACGGTGAGGTGGGTGCAGCCAGCGGTGAAGCGGCCTTTGGCAAGCTGGGCGCGGCGGTGTTGGCGTCATCAGCGCGCGCGGGTGAAGCGCTGGCAGCGCTCTCTTCCGTGGCTGAGCTCCATGAACACCTGGCGGAGACGGAGCTGCCGGGTGACCTCCTGCGGGCGGAGCTGATTCTGTCTGCTGTGGGCGGGTTGACCGTGCTGTGGGCGGGAATTGGGTGTTACTCCGTCTACGCCGCGGCCTTTGGAGGCGCGCCATGAACCGGGTGTCGTCGCTGCGGGATGATGTGTTGCTCTATCGCTCATTGCCGTTTGGACGGCAGCAGCGGTGTTACCTGGATGAAGTGGTTTCCACGGAATCCGGGGTGGTGCGTACCCGGGATGGGCGTGTGCTGCACGGCGCCGCGGGCCTGGTGGAGCAGGTCTGCCTGGCCCTGAACGTGCCGGCGCTGGACGGTGACTTCCGTGAGGTGGGCCAACACTTTGGTGCGTGGCTGGCGCAATCCCATCCACCGCAGAAGGCCAGCGCGTCCCTGTTGAACGCGGCTGAAAAGCTTCACGCGTCCGACGTCCACCTGGAATTTACACCCCAGGGCGCGGCGTTGCGGCTGCGTATCCACGGCGCATTGCAGGACTTCTGCGTGATGCCGCGCGGCGCTGCGGAACGGATGGTGGCGGCGTTGAAGGGGCTTTCAGGTTGTCTGCCGTACCGCTCAGATGTGGTGCAGGAGGGGCGCATTGCGCGTGATGGCGTGGGGAGTGACATCCGCACCTCCTTTCTGCCCACGGCGCTGGGTGAACGCGCGGCGCTGCGCCTGTTTGGTGCGCTCCGGACATTGGACACGCTAGGACTTCCGGCGGGCGTCCTCACCACCTTCCGCAGTGCGCTGGAGCTGCGCGGCGGCCTCATCCTGATTGCGGGTGGCACCGGCGCAGGCAAGACAACGACGCTGTATGCCGCACTGGGGGAAATTGCGTCCACACGCAGAGGCGCGCACCTGAGCCTGGAAGACCCGGTAGAGCAGCGTCTGCGTCACGTGGGCATTGCGGTGGACCAGGTGGAGCTGGACCCCTCACGCGGCATCACCGGTGAGTCCATGCTGTCCGCGGCGCTGCGTCAGGATGTGGACGTCATTTCCGTTGGAGAGATCCGCTCCGCGGCTGAGGCATCCCTGGCGTTGCAGGCCGCGCACACGGGGCGCCTGGTGCTGGCGGGAATCCACGCGGGGTCCTGCCTGGAAGCCCAGGTGCGCATGACGGACCTGGGTGTGGACCGGCCCATGCTGAAACGGACTTTACGCGGAGTATTACACCAAAAACTGGTCCGGGTGGCGTGTGACTGCACGGGTGCCTGCGCACGTTGCCACGGAACGGGTTTCTCCCGGCGGGTGGAGGCGCAGTGGCTGGCCCAGGGCGCATTGCGGGATGTGGAGGACGCAGCATGAAACGGCGTCACGGATTCAGCCTCATTGAGACCATGGTTGCGGTTGCCATCCTGGGGATTCTGCTGGTGACGGCGTACGGAGGTGTGGCGGCACAACGCCTGGAGTCTGCCAGGCTGGTGCAGCGTGAGCGGGCGTTGCAGGCGCTGGAGTTTGAGGCGGAGGGAATCCTGCGCCGGTTGCCCACGGATCCCCAGGTCCGCACACTGCACCTTGCAGAGCTCCCTGAAGCGCAGTTTGAAGCCCGCCAGGTCCAACCGGACGTGGTGTCCCTGACACTGGCGTGGCTGGCGCCCGGACGGCAGCACGCACGGGTGGAGCTGATGCTGGTGGGGAGGCTGCCATGAAGCGCCGGGGATTCACGCTGGTGGAGCTGGTGGTGGTCCTGTCCCTGCTGGCTGTCACGGTGCCGCTGGTCTTCTCCGCACTGCGCGTGATGGAGCAGGACACCCGCCGCGGGTTGGCGCAGGTGGACGCAGCGCAGACCGCCCGTGACGTTGGAGATCTGCTGCGGATGGATCTGCGGACCATGAACTGGCAAACGGCGGATACGCTGGTGCTGGTGGGGCCGCCGCCGTGTTCCAAAGTCCAGTATGACATTATTTCAGACGGCATCCTGCAGCGGCGCGCGGAGGGGACTCCGGCGTGTGCCCAGGTGAATCCGGTGGCGCGGCATGTGAAGGCGCTGCGGCGGGTTCATTCAGGGGTTGAGCTGGTGACAGGGCACGCGGTGGGTGACGGACCGCCAATGGAAACACACTTCCGCCTGAGCTGGCCGGAGAAGCCGCTATGACCGCGCGTCCGCAACGGGGATATGCCCTGGCCGTGTTGCTGGCGGTGATGACGGTGATGGGCACGGTGGGCGGCGTGTTGTGGATGCAGCTTGATGCGCGCGCCGTGGCCCGCCGTCATGAAGAGCGGCGGATGGGGTTGATGTGGCTGGCCCGGTCCGCCACCGCCAACGGAAAACGGCTGGATGCTGAAGTCCCCATGGGCATGGAAAAGGCCGTGGTGCGCACGCGCCTTGAGCGCACATCCAAAGTGATGACCACCGTTTCCACGGTCACCGTGCGTGCGTGGGGTGTGGCGCATGTGACGTCAGAAACGGCGCCAGATGGCACGCCGCTGAAGTGGACTGAATCTTTTGAGCGGGCACGCTGAGCTCAACGCGGACACAGACCATCCACCCTTGCTTGTGCGCGGGATTGGTCAGCGCCGCGCGCCATCGCATCCACGTCCGCCTGCGCGTCTGCGCAACGCCCCAGGTTGGCGCGGGCCCACGCGCGCGCCCGCAGGATCTCCGGTGACGCCGAGCGCATGCGCGTATCCTTGAGCAGGTTGGAAGCATGTGTGTCCACGCGCGCAAACGCACCGGTGCGGGTGAGCGCGTCCAGCAGGCCCATGGCGGCTTCTGGCCACAAATCACCGGAGGGAATGGTGTCCACGTAACGCTCAAACTCACGCACGGCGATGGCGTGGTTCCCCGCTTTCAACGCCACGCGCCCGCTCTCAAACAGCCGCAGCTGTTCCGCAAGGCTTGCGGGCGGAGGGGGCGTGGGTGTCTCAACCGGTTTCTCAACGGGAAGCGGCTGCTTCTCCTTGGGCGCGGTGATGACCGGGCGCACGCGTGGCGCAACCGCCACCTCAACGGGCGGTGCCACCGTTGCTGCGGGCGACAAGACCGGGACGGGCATGGGCGAAGGCACGCGGATGACAACGGGCACTGGCGGCGGTTGGATAATGGTATGCGCTGCCCAGCCGCCCACAAAAGCCGCCACCACCGCCGCACTCTTGAACGCAGCGGAGGACAAGGCGCCGCTTCCCGGCACAGACACCGGTGCAGCAGGCACCGAGGAAACCTGCTGCAACAGCCGGGACTTCAGACCACCAAGGTCGTAGTTTGACGTCGACAGCGCGTCTTCCAGAGACACGCCGGTCTCCCGCAGGAATTCCGGGTCATCTTTG